>MDTG01358710.1_pt1 | contig 13468 bp, 9 predicted proteins | sample 811421 | NCBI WGS metagenome assembly MDTG01 (sample SAMN05326645, study PRJNA326480) | marine metagenome | isolation source: seawater | place: Pacific Ocean: South East | collected 2011 | reverse complement strand
TCTAGCATTTCATCACAACTAATGCTTTTCATTAATTGTGCATTTTTAACTATTCGCGGATCAGTTGTTAAAACCCCAGGCACATCAGTATAAATTTCACACTTCTCAGCATCAAGCGAAGCTGCTAAAGCCACAGCAGAAGTGTCTGATCCTCCTCTTCCTAAAGTAGTGATTTCAGCAATTCCTCCTATGCCAAGACTTGTTCCTTGAAATCCAGCAATGACTAAGGTTTTGCCTTGCTCTATAAGATTAATGATTCTCTCTTTTCTTATCTCTATTATTCTTGCTCTCCCGTGAGCGGACTCTGTAATGATTCCAGCTTGAGTTCCAGTTAATGAGATTGCTGGGGTACCTAATTCATTCAGGGCCATGGTCAACAATGATATTGAAACCTGTTCTCCAGTAGATAAGAGCATATCCATTTCTCGATGAGGAGGATGAATAGTGATTTCTGAAGCTAGCTTTGTTAAATGATCAGTTGTATGACCCATTGCTGAGACAACAACTACAAGATCATGTCCTTTCTCCTTACTCTCTTTAATTCTCTGAGCGACAGCTTTGATTCTCTCAATGCTTCCAAGAGAGGTGCCTCCAAATTTTTGAACCAGCAAGGTCATTGAACTCTCGTTAACTTATTGATTATTTCAGTTATTAGTCATAATTTTACTGTCTGTTAGCAGATTATCTTTAAAAGCATCGATTGGATTCATTCCTAATTTTATTGAGGCTTCAATTTTTAAAAGTTTTTGCATCAATCCAAGTAATGTTTCTAATGATTTACCTTGAATTTGCTTTCGGATTACAAAAATACGTTTCGGATTAGCAATTCCAGCAAGCTTGGCAATTTCGCTGACTTCTAGATTACCTGCGGTATCTAATAGATTCACCCAAAGCCATCCTCTGGATTGACCAGTCAAAGTGCTAATTAATCTGAGGGCAGGTTCGCCATTTTCTAAAAAGGATTTAATTTTCATTAGAGCAATAATGCTCTCTCCTTGAAGAAGTAAATTCGCAATTTCAAGCGCATTAGTTGAAGTATTTTGAATTAATTGTTGAACTAATTCTTTGGTTATTTCGTGTGGTTGATTGTTATATATAATTTTACTTTTTGCTTCTGAAAATAATAAAAGCTTTTGCATCTCAGTTTTTATCAAAGAACTATCATTACCTAAACTTTCTATTAATAAATCAGTTGTTTGATGATTGATTTTTAAATTTAAGTTTTTAGCTATATTTGCTATTAACTTGCGTTGCCCATTTATATCCCATGGTAATGGAAGAATAAAACTTTTTTCTTGCGATAAAGTATCAGATTGAATATTTTTTTGGATTAATTTAGTGGTTCTAAGTCGTTTATCAGGCTTGCTTGGGTTATATAAAATTAAATGCGTATTGTTTGGAATTAATTTGATAGCTTGTTCAAGTTTATTAGCAATCTCGATAGAGCAACCGTTACAAAATGTACTTCTTTTTACTAATATAATTCTACTTCCAAGTCCTAAAGGAGCAATCTGACTTTCTTCAAGTGCTTGTAAACTTTGCTTCGGATCGTTCCCATCTATTTGACTGAGGTTAAAACTTTTCCATACAGGATCAAGAAATTGCTCTAATATGTTTTCTATTTCTGTATTACAACCCTCGTAATCATCTCCCCAAATTAAATGTATTGGCATTACTTAGAGATATGTTGATAAAAGATCTTTTCTTAAATTAGCCCAAGAAATTATACAGTGAAAATTCCAGAGCATCCAATTTTTCTTGAAAGTGTTGAATACATTAGATCTCAAATTGGTTTTACAGGTCTCGGTGAGGTAGAGCAGTCCATATTAGAGAGAATTATTCATTCCAGTGGGGATCTGAATCTACAGCCACTTTTAAGATTTAGCCCTAGTGCTTGCGAGGATGCGATTAATGCCTTGAAGAAAGGAGCAATGATTTTGACTGATACCTATATGGCAGAAGCTGCTATTTCCTCCGTCGCAAGAAAAACATTAAATTCAAATGTTAGATGTATTTTAGAAATGGCTCCGCAGTCTATTGAGAATGTCTCGACCACTAGAAGTGCAATTGGAATGAGATCAACTTGGTTAGATTTAGAAAAAAAAGATCAATGTTTCGAAGCCCCTATTGTGGTTATTGGAAGTGCACCAACGGCTTTGATGGGATTATTAGATTTAGTTGAGAAAGGAAGTAGAATCCCAAGCCTGATTGTTGGCATGCCCGTTGGTTTTATTGGGGTTTCTGAAAGTAAGAAACGATTGTTAAATAGTCGTTGTTCAAATATTGTTTTGGAGGGTTCAAAAGGAGGCGCTTCAATCGCTTCAGCTACTATCAATGCTTTATTAAGAGCTGCAGAATAATAAATTTGTACCAAAGACTTTCCAAGTTGTCTATATAGTTTTTGACTTTATTTTTAAAGTAATCTAATATTTTTTTCATTATTTGTCTCAAGTCTGGATAATATACTTTCAGCATTTTTTATTACATCTTTAGGAACTCCAGCTAAACGAGCTGCTTCTATTCCATAACTTTTTTCTGAACCCCCTTGAGTAACCTTATGTAGAAAAATTAGGGTATTATTTTTATATTCAGCTAGAACTTGATAATTCGCTGCATTTTTACAATATTCAGAAATCTGATTTAATTCATGGTAATGGGTGGCAAATATTGAACGACTTTTAATCTGATTAGCTAAGAATTCGCTAACTGACCAAGCTATTGACAACCCATCAAACGTAGATGTTCCTCTACCAATTTCATCTAGTAAAACTAAAGATTTTTCAGTTGCTCTATTAAGAATAAAAGCGGTTTCAATCATTTCAACCATGAAAGTGGATTGACCTGCTGCCAAGTCATCAACTGCTCCAACCCTAGTGAATATCTGATCAGCAATACTAATAGTTGCAGATTTAGCAGGAATCCAACTCCCTATTTGAGCCATGATTTGGATTAGTCCAACTTGTCTTAGATAGCAGCTTTTACCACTTGCATTTGGACCTGATAAAATTATTAAATCAGTGTCTTTTCCTAAATTAATATCATTTGGTACAAACTCTTTTTCTATTAGTATTTGCTCTACAACAGGATGTCGACCATTGCAAATTGATAACTCTCTTGACCTGGGAGAATCTGAATTATTAACAATATCAGGCTTAATATAAGCGTTTGTTGCTGCTAATTCTGCTAGGCCAGCTAATGCATCTAAATAAGCAATTGCTTTTGCTACTTTTCGAATATTTTGTGCTTGATTACCAATCAGTATTCTAAGTTTACAGAAAAGATCATATTCTAATTGAGATATACGCGCTTTTAATTGGAATATTTTTCCTTCTCTTTCTTTTAATTCAGGAGTTATAAAACGTTCTTCATTAGTTAGAGTTTGTCTTCTAATCCAATGATCTGGAATATTACTAGATTTTGCTTTGCTGACAGATAAAAAATAGCCAAATGATCGATGATATTGAAGTTTTAAATTATTTATATTACTTATCTTTTTTTCTTTTATTTCCTGATCTTTTAACCATATATTATGATCATCTAGTTGATTTCTTAGTCCATCTAAAAGTGCATCTACTCCGTCATATATTAAACCACCTTCTGTTAAACTTAATGGTGGATTATCAATGATTTCATCTTTTAATCTAGATGCTATTTTTAGTAAATTTTCATTTAAATCTGTAATAGATTTAAAATATTTAGTATCCAAAAATACTAAGTGGTTTAAATATTTTGCAATCAATGGTAAACGATTGATTCCATCCGCAATAGCAACTAAATCACGAGCCCCAGCTTTTTGCGCTACTGCTCGCCCCGAAAGTCGTTCTAGGTCACCCATCGTTCTTAATATTTTTCGCAGATTCCTCCTCAAAGAGTTTGATTTTACTAGTAAATGAATTACCTCTTGTCTATGCTTTATCTCCGAAATATCTAACAAAGGCTCTTCTATCCATCTTCTAATGCATCTTCCTCCCATTGCAGTTAATGTTTTATCAATAGCCCAAAGTAAAGAGCCGTGAAATTTCCCATCTTTTTGTGAAGCAGTAAGCTCTAAATTTTTTCTTGTTTGGTTGTCTATTACTAGGCCTTTATTTTCAAACTTTATGTAAGGATAGTCTATGGAAATGTGAGTTTTGCTAGTATTATTATCTTTGCTATCAAGATTAGGGTGAGTTTTATTTAAATATGAAATTAATCCTCCAATATTCCTAATAGATAAAGGGTAAGAATCTAATCCTAATACTCCTGTATCACTAAGATTATAGTGATTCAAAATAGTCTTTTTGGATTCTAAAATAGTAAATAATGTTTGGTCAAATTCAGTAATATGCATTGAATCTGTGTACCAATCTTTGTAAGAGATTGAATTTTTTTCAGATATTATTTCAGAGGCATTTAATTTAATCATTGTTTGTCGCAGGTTATTGATATCTGTACCTTGTTGGACAATAAATTCACCTGTACTAACATCTACTTTGGCTAACGACCAACTAAGGAACTTTTGGTTCTTAGAGGATTTTATTAATATTGAAGCTAGCCAATTATTTTTTTTCGCTGAAAGCATTCCCTCTTCAAGAATTGTACCTGGTGTTATTAACCTGGTTATTCCTCTTTTTATTAATTTATTGCCTTTTGAAGGCGCTGCCTCAAGTTGATCACAAATAGCAATTGATAATCCTTTTTTTATGAGTTCACTGCAATAACGGTCTGAGGCATGATGTGGAATACCAGCCATCGGAACACGACCAATTTTTTTACCCCCTTCCTTACTGGTCAGTGTGATTTCTAGAAGTTGAGAAAGTTTAATTGCATCTTCAAAAAAACATTCAAAAAAATCACCAAGCCTATAAAGTAAAACTCTATTAGGGTCGGAGGCTTTTAGCTCTGCATAATGTCTTAATGCCGGAGTCAGATCTTCTTTGATAGGCAAACTGTGATGGGACCATTTGGGTTCATCACTTTCGAATGTTGAAAATTTATCTACGTCATCAAATTTGGTTCCAGGGTGATTTTTATTTGTATTTTTTAATCGAGGTCTAAGTGATGCATCACTTTTGAGTTGCTCAATTGAAAGATTTTTTTCAGATGTTTTTGAAGGAATATCTTGTTCTAATTCAAGATTATTGCTCTCATCTTTTCCTTCAAAAAGACTGCCTTGCAATAGATTTTGGCTGGCAGCCATTTAATTGCCCAATCATTAATCAATGCATATTAGAATAATCAATTATTTTTGCATGTGAAGCCTCGCTACAAATATGTGCCTGCTTGACGTTAAACACATAATTGCATGGGAGAATTATCGAATATTCAGCACTTGTTCTGCAGCTTCATCCTCATGTTGGCTATTAATTCCATTGTTGCTAATGCACTCTTATTTTCTTCTTTACTTTTGGTAATTGGTGTACCAGTCTTTTACATGACTCAAACAAACCCTTCCGATAATAGAAACCCTAATATTAAAAAAATTGAAATTCTTGCAGGTGTTTGGTTCCATTTAGTGCTTTTACAAGCCTTGGTAGGAGAATACATCACACATCAAATGAGTGTATAAGTGATTCTTTGTAACTAAGAAAAAATACAATAAGTTGGTTTTAAAAGTGTGTTTAAAATTTCCTCATGACAGGTTAGTGTTAGTAAATACTTAAGCCTTATAAAAATGACTACAATAGAAGGTACTTTTGAAGGGGCTTCATCTTTACGCTTAGCTATTGTTGTAGCAAGGTTTAATGATCTAATTACAAATAAGCTTTTAAGTGGATGCCTTGATTGTTTATCTAGGCATGGGATAGACATAGCTGAGTCAAGTTCTCAGTTGGATATTGCATGGGTTCCAGGATCATTTGAGCTTCCTATCGTTTCTCAAGTTCTTGCAAGAAAAGAAAAATACGATGTAATTATTACCCTTGGAGCAGTTATTCGGGGGGATACACCTCATTTTGATGTTGTTATTTCAGAGGCTAGTAAGGGTATAGCAGCTGTTTCAAGGGAAACAAATGTGCCAATTGTTTTTGGTGTTTTAACAACAGACACAATGCAACAAGCTTTAGAGAGGGCAGGCATCAAGAACAATCTTGGATGGAGTTATGCCTTGCAAGGACTTGAAATGGGTTCTTTGATGAAGGCGATGAGTTAAATAATCTCTCAATTGCTAAATTCATTTGACCACAAGACCTCTTTTGAGGCATGCTTGATGCTTAGTGCGGATGTAGCTCAGTGGTAGAGCATCTCCTTGCCAAGGAGAATGTCGAGAGTTCGAATCTCTTCATCCGCTTTTTGAAAATCAATATAACTTATTATCTTGAATATAAGAAATTAATTTGATGATTATTCGGCGGAAATAAATTTAATATTTTCAAATAAGTTCGGTTTGTCCATTGTTTGATAAAAAGTATTAATAAGAATAAATTGATTCTGTTGAGTGTACTCTCTAGGCTGGCTTATGCTTCCTTTAGACTTGATGTTATTCCTTTGTAAATAATATGGGTTTATAATTAGATGGATTAAAGATATTTTTTGAGATTTTCTACACTTTGTAGTGACTTATTTTAGTATTAAATTCTCATTAGTTTTTGATGCTTTTCTAGATTGAATCCCATTTTGGCATAGAAATCATGACAATTTGTAGTCATGATATATATTTTTTCAACCTTTAGAAGTAATCGATTTTGGAGCATGGCATTTACGAGCCTCTCTCCATAACCTTTTGCTTGATGCTTTTTATCAATTACAACATCCCATAACACAGCCCTATATATTTGATCAGATGAGGCCCTTCCAAATCCAATCAATTTCCCTTTATCCCACATGCTTACTATTACTTGGCTCTTAGACAACATTTTCTTTATCTCTTTTGATTTGCGCCTCTTAGCCCAGGATGTATTTTCGTCTAAAAGCATCTGTAATTGTTGTACTCCTTGATTCAGAGAAAAGTTTGGCCCCAAACCAAATAATCTTAAGCCTGGAGCACCACAAGCATGATGGATAAGAATAGGGCTTTCCATAGATTCAAACCTTGTCAATTTCATCTCGTTTATAAGCAAGTCATATCAATAGCTAAATGATTTATTTCTAATGAATGCATAATTTTCGAATTGTTTCCTTGATGCATTCTAACATTTATAATTTAAGAAACTAACTATTTTCGAGACTTTCAAATACATCATTATGCAGTCTGATTATTATTTAAGGTTCGAGAATAAATTCAGGGGGTCTAGGGAAAATATCATTAAAAAATTATCAATTTACGACTCATTAATAAAGATCAATCTAAAGAAAAATTCAAATCAAACCTTCTTAGATATTGGATCAGGCCGAGGGGAAATATTACAGAGATGGCAACAAGAAGTTCAGAATTTTATTGGAATTGAACAAGATCAATGTATGGTAAAACTTTGCAAAGAATTTGGACTAAATGTTATTCATGGTGAGGCAATTAGCACCCTTTCAGAATTCAAATCAGGATCAGTCTCATTGATAACAGTTTTCCATATGATTGAACACCTTAGTCATAAACAATTGTCACAACTATTGGTTGAATGTAATAGAGTTTTAGATCAGGATGGAATACTTGTGATGGAAACACCGAGTATTGAAAACTTATTAGTTTCAAGTAAGACATTTTATCTTGATCCAAGTCATATAAATCCTATTAATCCAGATGGATTATTATTTCTCTTACAAAGTTCTGGTTTTAAACAATCTAAATATTATTATATTAATGGTGCACCTTTACAGCAGGCTAATCCAATTAATCTTACTAGAGTGTTAAATGGTGTTGCTCAAGATGTGTGTTTTGTGGCTACAAAAAATCAAGTTACCTCACACTTACTTTTTGAACAAAATAAAAGTTGGGAGAATGATTTAGAGCAGGCTCCTTCTATGCTTGATGCTGCTGTGCAATTTGATCATGAAAGAGATAAAACTTATCATAAACAAATTAAAACAATAAATTCACTTAACCAAACAATAAAGTCTTTAAATTATGATTTGATTTTACTCAAAAATCAATTAAAATATATCATTCTTTTTTTAGAAATTGTAAAAAAAATTCTTTTTCCCTTTCTCAAAATATATAGATTTATAAAAAATAGTATTATAAAGTTATGTAGTAAAATATTTAAAATAATGGTAAATAATAGATATACACGTCAAATACTGACTTCTAAAACTACTTTAGAAATCATTCAAATTATTTTTAAAATCATACCTATTAAGATATCGAACCCAAGCCTTAGCAAAATTCATAATAAACTAAATAAAACGAATGAGATCGATTCAGTATCTATGAGTATTAATAAAAAGCTATTAATCTATTATAAAAATTCTATTAAAGCAAAACATTTTAAAAATCAATTATTTAAATAATAAAACATTATATTATGCGAATAGCAATAGATTTACAGGGAATACAAAGCGAGGGAAGTAGGTCTCGAGGAATTGGTAGATATTCCTTAGAGATTATTAAAAATATAGTGAGGTGTAGTTCTCAATTCGATTTTATATTAGTTGCTAATGCTGCTTTGAGAAATGTTGAAAATGAGCTTAGAGAAGAACTTGATTACGCGAATGTTTCCTATTTTGAATGGTTTTCTCCTTGCCCTTTAGATTATGTTTCAAAAAGTAATAATCAATTTAACTTTGGCTTATATCTGAGATCTTATGCATTTTCTTGTTTAAACCTTGATCTCGTTCTTATCACTAGCTTTCTTGAAGGCTTTGCTGATAACTGCTTAATTGAATTTGATAAAGATATTCTTAATGTTAAGACTATTTCGATTTTCTATGATTTAATACCACTTCTTAATCCTGACTCCTATTTTACTGGTAATCCAGAGTTCGCAAAGTATTATCACTATAAACTTCAGAAGTTAAAATCTTTAGATGCTTTATTAGCAATATCATCTTCTTCAGCCAATGAAGCTGTTAATAATTTAAATTTTGATTCTAAAAAAGTTTATAATATTTCATCTGCTTGTGATACAAATATTTTTAATCAAACTAATGTAATCATAACCCCTGAAAAGTTTAATTCTGATAAATTTAACTCTTTTTTATTGTATACGGGTGCTAGTGACCCTAGAAAGAACGTTAAAGGCTTACTTGAAGCGTTTAGTAAACTTTCTGCAGAATTAAAAGATTATAAACTTGTCATTGCAGGAAAGTTAATAGAAGCAGAAAAGGAATTGATTAATATTTGGATTAAATCTTTTCATATTAAACCTGATAATGTAATTATTACAGGTTATATTTCAGATCAGGAGTTGGTTTGGTTATATAGACATTGTTCATTATTTATTTTTCCTTCACTTCATGAAGGTTTTGGATTACCTGTATTAGAGGCAATGTGTTGTGGAGCACCAGTTATTGGTTCTAACTCAACGAGTGTTCCAGAAATTATCAAGATTAAGGATGCTTTATTTGATCCAAAGAATATTGACAATATTCGTGAATTAATAGAGAAAGCAATTTTAGATATAGACTTCAGAAATGATCTGATAAATAATTCAATTGTTCAAAGTCAAAAATTCTCTTGGTCAAAATGTGCTTTATCTGCTATTCAAGCATTTGAAGATTTAGTTCCTAATATCAACAATAACTTATCTGGTAAATCATGGAATAATCTTAATTTAAGGAAATCAGAAAAGTTAAATATTTTGGTTTCAAAAATAAAAAATCATAGAATAAAAAAGAAATATAAAGATGAATTGTATACCTTACTTTCCTCTTGTATTGATAAAATAAATATACAAATAGATAGTATTTTTCGTAACCAATGTAAATTAAAAAAAGTTGATAATTGGCAAATAGAAGGTCCATTTGATTCTAGTTATAGTTTATCAATTTTAAATCGATATTTTACTGAGGCATTGAACGAAAATATTGATAATGTTTTTATTCACATTACGGAAGGTCCTGGAGATTATATACCAAATCTAGACTATTTAAAGAATTATCCTTTGGCTTTCTCTATTTATCAAGACTCCATAAGTTCTTCAAAATCTATTGATATTGTCAGTAGAAATCTTTATCCTCCCAGAGTTAATGATATGAAATCCCAATTTAATATGCTTCATGCTTATGGTTGGGAAGAGTCAACTTTTCCATCTCAATGGGTCAATGAATTTAATACTTATTTGCAAGGTATTACAGTAATGTCGAATCAGGTAAAAAAGATCCTTATTGATAATGGTGTAAATATTCCAATTTATAAATCAGGTTTAGGAGTAGATCATATTGATAAGATTAAAGAAGATAATCAATTTAAATTAACAGCAAAAGAATTTAAGATTGTTCATATTTCTTCTTGTTTTCCAAGGAAAGGTATTGATATTCTTCTTCAGTCTTATGCTTGTGCTTTTACTATTAAGGATAATGTTAGTTTAATAATAAAGACTTTTAGAAATGAACATAACAATGTTCAAATATTATTAGAAAATATGAAAAGGGATAATTCCCTTTTCCCTGAAGTAATTCTACTTGAAGAGGATTTCAGCGATAATCAAATAAAAGAATTAATAAGAATCTCAGATGTGCTGGTTGCTCCGAGTAGGGGAGAAGGTTTTGGCTTGCCGATTGGCGAGTCGATGAGACTAGGAACCCCAGTTATTGTTACTGCTTGGGGTGGTCATATGGATTTTTGTAATTCTGAAAATTCTTGGCTAATTGATTATGAGTTTGTTAATTCTAAATCTCATTTTAATCTTAATCAATCATATTGGGCAGAACCTTCCATAACTCACTTAAAAGAGTTGCTAATAGAGGTTTACTCTGCCTCAAAAGTTGAAATTCAAAGAAGAACTCAACTCGCTAAGGATTCTATCTCTAAGTTTACTTGGGACATGGTTGCCAAGAGAAATATAGATTTTATTAATAATAAATTAATATTACATAAAAGGAAATTTTTTCAATTAGGGATTGTTACTACTTGGAATTCAAGGTGTGGAATTGCTTCGTATTCTAAAAATTTAGTTTCCAATATGGAGAAGGAAGTCATTATTTTTAATCCATTTGGTGAAAATTCTGTATCACGAGATCAAAAAAATATTGTTCCTTCGTGGGAGTTAAATAAAAAAGATCAAGATTTTACTCTGTTAATTAATAATATTATTTCACATAATATCACCTCATTAATTATTCAATTTAATTACGGATTCTTTTCGTTCCCTCAACTTTCTAGACTAGTGCAAACTTTAAATGAAAATAATATTAATATTATTATTTTGCTACATTCAACACAAGACCCAGAGAATGATCCTCGTAAAAAGCTAATTTTATTAAAAGATATTTTGGGTCAGTGTAAGAGGCTAATTGTTCACACTTTAGAGGATGTTAATAGATTAAAAAAGATTGGTCTTATCGATAATGTAGCAATACTTCCACACGCGATTCGTGATATTAACGAAAAAAGACATATTCAAAATTCTAATTTACTTACTAGTAGTACAAAGAGAAATATTGCTTCTTTTGGCTTTTGCCTCCCGAATAAAGGTTATAAAGAATTAATTGAGGCTATAGCTTTACTCAAAAAATCAGATTTTGAAATCAATCTTACTATTTTCTGTTCGATTTATAGTCCTGAATTTCAATGGGTTAGTGATGACTTGTACGAGTTACGCAAAAATCTTGGTTTAGAGAAATATGTGACAATTAATAATAGATATATGGATGAAGAAGAGATATTCTTAGCATTAAATAAATTTGATTGTTTGATATTTCCATATCAATTCTCTAGAGAGTCCTCCAGTGCTTCAGTTAGACAGGGTTTGCAAAGTTTAAAACCTGTATTAGTTACACCATTAGATATTTTTAATGATATTTCAAGTTTGGTAGAATATCTTCCAGGAACTTCACCTAAAGACTTAGCAAATGGTTTAAGAGATTGGTTCATGAATGAAAAGAATTGTAGGAAGTCTTTTCTTGAAAACCTAGATAAGAGAAGAAAAATTATTTCTTCTAGAAGTTTTTCAATTATCTCTAGTAGATTAGTAAATATTATTAAAAGTTTAGAATTAAATGGCTAAGGTTAAATCTTTTAAAGTTTAATTTTGCTTTCTATTAGTTTTTCTATCAATAAATCAATCCCAACTTTCGCTTTCCAATTTAAATCTATTTCCATTTGGATTGGATTGCCAACACTGACTTTGATATCCTTACTGCGAAATAAACTCTTATCTATTTTTGTATGTTTTTCCCAGCTTAAATTTAATTTTTTAAAAGTAATTTCAATAAATTGCTTGAGACTTGTCAATTTACCTGTACAAAGTATTTGATCTTTGACTTTTTTTGCCCTGGTGATCAACTGCATTCCTTCTACATATTCTTCAGCCCAACCCCAATCTCTTGCAATTTCTATATTCCCAATATTTAATTTATGGTTACTATTTTTAGAACATAAGATTGCTTCTGAAATAATTTTTTGTGTGACGAAATCTTTCTGTCGAAATGGAGATTCATGATTGAATAATATTCCTGTTACGCAGCTTAGATTATACTGTTCTCTATACATTTTTACTAAATTAAGACTTGTTTGCTTTGCGATTCCATAAGGACTTTGAGGATTTTGCTTGTGATTTAAATCTGCTTTTATTTTAGTATTCCCAAAAATTTCGCTGCTACCGGCAAAAAATAATCGACCTTCATAATTTATATCTTTACTGACTTCAAGGATGTTTATAGTTCCCTGAATAATGCTTTCAATAGTTTCCTTTGGAGAAGAAAAGGATTTTCCTACTGAAGACTGCGCGGCTAAGTTATATATTTCTATTGGATTATGTGATTCAATAATTTGTTTGATGAGAGTATAATCAGTAATTTTTCCTTCTTCCAAATTAATATCTTGCTCAATTTTGAGACTTTTGAGATTACCTAAATTTGTAGATCTATTTCTTGTCAGACCTACTACTTCAAAGCCCTGATTTATAAGAGATTTACAGAGCAAAGAACCATCTTGGCCTTTACATCCTAAAACTAATGCTGTTTTTCCTCCATTAATTTTCTGCATCTAATTCGATTTCAAAGCCTTTTGTGATGAATTCATCTTTTGCTTTACTTCTATCTGGATTGTAAATCAGGTTACTTAATTAGTTGAAAAATGTATGTCCAAATTTCAGATTTGCCACTTAATTTTCACCAAGCTCCTATGTAGTGTGCACTTTTAATTCTGGATTAATCGAGGATTCTGCAATAGTCGAAAATGCATTCTGGTCCAAATAAATTTTCTTTTCTCATTTGAGAAATTTCACAGGTATTAATACCCTTATATATCCTCCTAAACGCTTTGCTGGAAAGGGATCTTTCGAATCTCGATTTACTCTTATATTTTTGAATTTAGCCTCAATTAGGTTTTTTTTCTTTTTAAATTTCCCCATTTTTACTAAATAAAATGTTTGGATTTCCTGGTTTTCTTCCCTCAAAACTATTGCTATATATCGACATCTCATATATATTTCCATCGATTCTGTAACGCCAGGCT
>MDTG01206408.1_pt1 | contig 13468 bp, 13 predicted proteins | sample 811421 | NCBI WGS metagenome assembly MDTG01 (sample SAMN05326645, study PRJNA326480) | marine metagenome | isolation source: seawater | place: Pacific Ocean: South East | collected 2011 | reverse complement strand
TTTTATTATTTATTTTGATTAGATAAATATATGAAATTTAAAACATAATAAAAGATTAAGATTAACAATGAAAATAAATAAAGAATCAAAATATAATTTATATTGGCAATTTTATTATTGCTGTATACATTATCAAAATCATATTCAAAATAGGAATGATTTTTATTCAAATATTGTATATTATTAAAATTTATTTTGAGATCTGATAAATATTTTTTAGATACAGCAACATCATTTTCTTCAATATTATAATCATCTTTCAATAATCTCAAAATATTTAATTCTATTCTTGCAATTTCTGCTTGTAAAAACTCAGTACCAAAAACATAAAGTGGAAAATCAGTATAATCAATTGTTGCATAATCAAAAGTCCGAGAAGAAACAGTCATTTCCCAAATCAAATCAAGTTTATCTTTTTTATCCACAGTTTCTAAATTTTTAGATATGTTTATATTTTCTTTTAAAATTTCTATCCTTTCTTTTTGTTTTTTTATTTGTATTTCTTTTTTAAGTGAATTTTTTTTATTATTTTCTAATTGATTGTTTATAATCAATGAATAGTAAGATATAAATTGATCAAAATCTTCTAATAAACTAGTATTTAAGAACTTCTCAAAATGAAAGAGAAATTCATTTGTATCTTTTAAAATATTTTCTGTTTCTTTAATTTCTGATGTTATTATTAATTTTTTATATATACTATTATCGGTTTTATCTTCTTTATTTGCTGTTTTTAAAATTTCTAAATTTGCCAAAAAATTTTTAAATCTATTTAATTTTATATTATCAGCAATATTTTGAGCAAGATAATTATAAAATTTTGTGTAATTAATGAGAGAATTAGATAAAAAATAAATATTTCTATTTTCAATTAGTGTAAGTGAATTAAGTAGTTTGTTAGCATTAAAGCCAATTATTAAATCTTTATCAACAATACTATTTAATAATTGTGAATTTTTATCTACTGTTTGAAATGTTTGATAAGCAATAATATCTTGAAATGAACGAGATAATAAAATATTGTAATTATATATTTCATCTTTTTTTAAATAGTTACTCTCGTAAATTGTTAATTTAACTTTACTCGAAGATTCTTCAAAATTGATATCATACAAAATTAATATTAAATAAGAAATTCCAGTAAAAATTAAAGGTATTATTAATATTTTTAAGAAATTTTTTTTTAAAATATTAAAAAAAGTAAATAAGTTTAATTCTCCACTATTTAAATTCATGTAATAATTATAGATATCATATAAATATAATTATTAACACTAATTTATGATTTTTTTTACTGAATTGTAAGTAGGTTTTTCAAAATATCTATTCATAATTTTTTTAGCATTACTAATTCTGTTTTTATCATTTAGAAAATTACTATTTAAGGATTTATTTATATAAGATAGTAAATCTTCTGTATTTTCACATAGTTTCCACAAATTTGAATCAACATCTGAAGGTATTGGTATAAATTGAAAGTTTCTGTTAAATTTTATAATTGCTAGTGGAACACCTAATGAAATTGTTTCCATGCATATGCTAGATGCTCCAGTAATAACCAATGAACTTGATGTAATATAATCATAAATATTGTTTTTGATTATAGAGTATTTAAAATTTAAGCTATTTAATTTTTCTTTCATAATTTTATTTAATGTTGGATGTGGTTTAATAAAAATATCAATTTTTTTATTAATAATATTTGTATTTATTTTTTCAAAAGTATCTAGTAACTCAATAGAATCCTCTAAGATAACAGGAAGAATTATGCATATACTTTTTTTACTAATTTTTTTATGTTGTACTTTAAATAAATTGTAAAATCTAAAAGCTGGAGCTACATCAACTTCATATTTTTTGCAAAATTTTTTTCTATCTTTTATTAGATTTTTTCCAATTACGAAAAGTTTTTTAGGTATAGCCTCAGCTTTATGCTCATATTCAGTAACATACATTTCACTTAAAAGCATATCTTTTGGAATAAAACCTAAATAACCAAAACTTTTTGCATTTTTATAATTTCTATTCAGACCTAAATTCCATCCTCTATCTACAATTTGATTTTCAAACCAATCAACTGAAGTATCAATTTTTAGTTTCAATAATTTTAATTTATAAAAAAACCTATAGTTTAATAATGCTTCTACTGATGCAAAAAGGGATAAATTTGTTTGAGATAACTCAAATCTAATTAGATTAGTTAAATCAATTTTTTTATAATGGATATTGTCAATATTAATTAATTTTATTCTTTTATGATACATTAAAGCAAAAAAATAATCTCTATAATTTAGAAAATGTTCTTTAATAATTAAATTTTTTTTTTTTATTAATGTTTTGTATACATAAGGCAATTTATGTATCTTAAACATTACTATTGTTGAAACAAAAAATGTATTTTGAATTTGTTTTTTAGATAAAAAATCAAAAATTCCATTATAATATCTTTCTTTGTCTAAAAATTCAGGAAAAAAATATTTATCGATAATATTAATTTTTTTATTATGAAAATTATAAGTCTTATAAAAAACAAAATTAGCAAGTAAATATTGAAATAGTCTGTAGAAAATTTGTCTAAATAATTCAAAATAATTTTTTATAAATATAAAAATCTTTTTTAGTAAAAAACTTTTTTTAAGTTTAATCTTAATTTTTTTATCTAACAGAATATAATTATATATTCTTAGCATATGAATATTATCTGCGTATATTAAACTTATACTTTTTTTATCTTTATCATTTAATGATAATAAAAAATTGATAGATGAAAAATAGTAAAAAAAAGGACTATGGAGTGTATTTCTACTGCTTACTGAAGAAACCCACCAATCAATATTATTAAGATTTTTTTTTGAAATATCATCTACTATTTTATGAAAGTCAACAACTGAGTCTTGTATAATTTTTTCAAAACGTTGATTAAATTTTTTATTTATTGGAGTATTAAATGTTAAATCTAAAATCATAAAAAAATTTTATATTTTATATATAAAGTTAAGTTTTTAATAATTGATAATAATATAATGATCTTATATAAAAAATTGTTTTTTTTTGAAAAAAATTTTATAAACAATTGTATTAATTCCTTTTTTTCTAATATTTTAAATCTATTACTTATTTGGTTTGGGTGTGAATTATAGGTTATTAAATTTTCATCTATAGCAAAAAAAATATTTTTTTGAGCAACTTTCAAAAAGAATTCATAATCTGCAATGACTTTTAAATGTTCATTGAATTTATATTCATTAAATAAATCTTTATTTATTGCCAAAGTTGATGAAGGTATAAAACATCCATAACGAATTAACAGATAAAAATAATCATTATGATGATTAAAATCAACTGGTATATATTTATTTTTATTATAGAAATATTCAAATTTATTAGTCATACTTTTATCATTAATAATTTTACAATTACCAAAAAAAATTTTCTTATTTGGGTTTTTTAAAATATTTTTATAGTGAATCTTCAGCCTATCTGGAAACATTGTGTCATCGTGATCTAGAATTACAACCCAATTTGTATTACAATTTTCAATTGCTAAATTTCTAGCAGCAGAATAACCATTATTTTTTTGTCTAAAATACTTTATGTAATTATATTTTTTTCTATAATCTAATATATGCTTTTCAGTTTTATCTGTAGATCCATCATTAACTATTATAATTTCAAAATTTTTAAAACTTTGATTAATTACACTATCAATAGTTTTTTTGATAAATTTTTCTGAATTAAAGCAGCATATAATAACTGAAAACATAATTTCATAATCATTTTGATACATTATATTTTATCAATTTCTCAGCTTTTTTTAAATCATTTTGATTATCAACTGATTGCGTAAGTTTATTTACTTTAACTAACTTTATTTTAATATTATTTTCTAACAGTCTTAACATATCAATTGACTCAAGAACTTCAAGATTAGTTGGTTTCATTTTAAGATATTTAATCAAAAAATCCCTCTGAAATGGTATAGCACATACTTGTTTTTTTATATTTGTAGTGTTGAATTTCTTTTGAAATGGTATTGGCAATCTAGAAAAATAAATAGCATTAGATTTTTTGTCTGAGACTACCTTTATGCAATTTGGATCATTAAATTCATTTAAATTTTTAATCTTTCCAACCAAGTTTGAGCATAGGATTTTATTATTATCTATAAGTGGCTTGATTGCTTTATTTACCATATTTGCATCAATTAATGGTTCATCTCCTTGAACTAGTACAACAATATCAATTTTACATTTATTTTTCTTTTCATATTTTAATAGTGCTTCAGCACATCGTTCTGATGCTCTATTGTGTTTATTACTAGTCATTATAGACTTTCCATTTATAGATAAAATATAATTATGAATTTCATAGTTACATGTTGCTACAATTGTATCATATAAATTTTTTGTTTTTTTTATATTACTATAAACCATTTCAATCATCGGGATGCCATTAATTTTTTTCATCGGTTTTCCAGGAAATCTCGAACTCTCCATTCTAGCAGGTATAATAGCTAATATCTTTTTTTTCATTTTTTTTTCATATTCAATTATTTATTTTCCAGTCAATGAATTTTTTAATACCTAAATTTAAATTTGTTTTAGCTTTAAAATTATAATGTTTTTGTAAGATTTTTGTATTTGCATAAACCCCAAACTGATCGTCTATTGTTCCTGAAATAATTTTTAATTTAATATCTTTATTTATAATTTTACTTATTATTCCAATCAATTGTTTAATTGTGGTCTTTTTACCAGTACCAATATTTATAATTGGATACATTTTAGTATTTTTTTTACATAAATTAGTAATGGCATCAATTGCATCATCAATATATATAAAATCTCTAAATCTATTTAAACTACCTTTAATAAACAGTTTTTTTGAATTAAGTATTTGAGCTAGATAAATACTGATCATTCCCTGTTTAAGATTTGAAAAATTTTGATTTGGACCATAAACATTAAAAAATCTAAGTATAACCGGATTAAGTCCCTTTTTTCTATATTTCATTAAATAATTCTCAGATGTTAATTTCCCAATTCCATAGAATGATAAAGGGTTGCATTTATCACTTTCCTTAGACTTACCAATGCAAGCATCTCCATAAACACTCATGGAACTTGCATAAAAGAATTTTTTACATTGATTTTTTAATGCATATTCTGCTAAGTAAATAGTACTTTGAACATTAGATTTAAAATCTTTACACGGGTTTTCAAAACTTATTTCTCCAGAAGATTGACCCGCAAAATGAAAAATATATTGAAAATTATTGTTTTTAAGTTTTTTAATAGTTTTTTTGTTAGAACAATCCCCATTTATAAATATTATATTTTTATTTAAATTTTTTAAATCACCAGTTGATAAATTATCTATTGTCCAAACTTCATATTTTTTTTTTACAAAGAAATTTGCTAAGTTACTACCTATAAAGCCAGCAGCACCAGTAACTAATATTTTTTTTTTCATTAATCAAAACTATAATATTTATCTAAAATCACCGTGTCTAAAGAATAAGCAATAAATTGAAAACCAATTTTTATTGTATTTTTTAAATCTTTGTTACTAGGTTGGACTATATGTATACCAGAGGGTATTGATAAATTTTTACAAGTTTTAACGATACTTTTTAAAGAATTTTTGTATGTAGTAGAATTAAATTTCCCAAATACTCCAAGAGAAGCAGATAAATCATAGGGCCCTATAAATATTGCATCAATTAATGAATTATCAATTTTTTTTAAGTCGCTTACAAATTCTTTAGTTTCAACCATAGGAATGATTATTGGTTTTTTTGCAAAGGATTTATATTCATTAAATTTAGCACCCCACGAATTACCTCTAAAATAAGCAACACCTCTTTCTCCATTTGGTGGCCATTTGCAAATATTTACAATAGATTTTAACTGATTAATACTTTTTATCATTGGTAATATAACGCCATAGGCCCCACTGTCTAAAGCATTTTTTATTTCTTCTGTAGACGAATTAGAAACTCTTACTAATGGAATTATGTTACTTAAAGAAATAACTCTTATTATGTCGGTTAGGGTCTCCCTATTAAAGTTTCCATGTTCCAAATCTAGAGCAATCCAATCAAATTTTTTTTTGGACAAGATTTCAGCAATATCGGTGCTAGGAATCTGCATCCAAGCCCCTATACACACATCACCTGATTTAAATTTTTTTCTAAACTTAGAAATTAATTTAGTATTAATCATTTTTAAATAGTAAATTATGGAGTTCTTTATAATTCTTAATACGTTCTACATCGTATTTCTTAAAAAAAGAATCATTAAATTTATTCATCATTAAAATGAATTTAATATCACATGATTTTGAAGATTTATAATCATTTATTGAATCTCCGATAAATATAGATTCTTGATTTTTAATCTTAAATTCCTTTAAAATATATGTAATTTGTTTATTTTTCTCTAAAGGTGAGCCATAAATTTTTTTAAAATAATGATCAATATTTTTTTTCTTTAGAATTATTTCAATTTCCTCTTGTGGTGTGGAAGTACATAAGAAAAAGTTAAGAAATTTATAATTTTCATCTAAAAATTTTTTTGCTCCTGTAATAAATTTTGCCTCAATAACATTTTTAACCACTAATTTTGAAAACTTTTTATTCAATATTTTAATGCTAAATCTTTTATCATCAATATAATTATCTAAATAAAAACGAAATTTATCAATTCTTGACATACCAATATTATTTTCATGATGAGCAAGTACTTTTTTTGCTATAGTTACATTATACGACTCAAATAACTTATAAAAAGCTTGAGATTTTATTTCATTACTATCGACAATAACACCGTCAAAATCAAAAAAAATATTTTTAATCTTCATTTTCTGAAGAAATATAATCTGCTAGATCTATTAAACCTTGTCCAAAATCAATTTGATCTTCGTTAGATAATTTCTTAGCAAATTTTGGACTATAAGAATATGGTGTTATTTCATAATGTTCTTCATTAGTTTTTTTCTTATAAGTAATTTTAATTTTTTTATTAAAAATTTCTTTAACCATTTTCATTAAATCTTTTATTTTAGTAGTTTGTGATCCAGTTAAAATTTGATAAGAATTTTCATATTTTGAATTCAGTATAATTTTACAACATTTAGCTGCATCAATCACATGTATGTAATTCCTTATCTCATCACCACTACCATTTCTTATGATGTTTTTCTTTTTTATAGCTTGATGAATTAAATTATAAATAAAATTATTGTTATTACTTCTTCTTCCATACAATGAACCAAATCTTAATATTGTAAATTTTAAATTTTTTAATTTTGCATAATTTTCTATTATTAATTCACAAGATTGTTTTGAGGTTCTATAAATACCACCATAATTACTATAAACATAAATTGAACTTGCAAAAATGAACCTTTTAATTTTATATTTTACACAAGCCTCTAAAAGATAGACAGTAGATAGAATATTTTGCTCTACAGTTTTAACATAATCTTTATTTGCCTCAGAAATATCTGATATTGCTGAAAAGTGATAAATAACGTCAACTTTTTGTACAATTTGATCAATTTTTTTTCTATTCAATAAATCACATATGACCATAGTTTGATTTTTTTTTAAATATAAAGATTGTTTATTATCTAAAATATAAACTTTAAAACCTGAACAAGATAATTCATCTGCAAGATGAGACCCTAAAAATCCTGAGCCTCCTGTAATTAAGATTTTTTTATATTTTGTATTATTTTTTATTTTTTTCTTAAGCATATTGGTAATAGAATTTAGTAATTAATCTCAAATAATTTTATAAATTTCATCATGTTCTAATATTGGCATTTCTTTAAAATAAATATCAAAAAAATCACTGTATGTTTTGTTATTAAGATTTGAATTTAATTTAACATATTCATAATCATTTGATATTTTTCTAATTATTCCAACTCCTTTATCTATGTTAATAATTTTAAATTCTATACCTTTTGATTTATTTAATTCAACTGCTACTTTCCATACATCACCCGCCCAAACTCCATTTAATCTTGGGACATGTTCAACTTCCCATGAAGTTGGAATTAAATCATGAACAAAGATATATCCATTTAGTTTTAAAAATTGTAAAGAATTTATTATATCTTTTTGGCATTGTTCATAAGTATGCAGTCCATCTACAAAGATTAAATCAAAAAAAAATTTGTTCTTTTCAAAAAAAACATCACTTGTTGTTCTAATGTTTCCACCTGATGTTGGATCAACTCCATATTTGTTATTTACAGGTAAAGATACAGAGTTAAAAGTTTCATTATTATTGCAGCCAATTTCTAGGTAATTTATGTCACTATTAACAGTATTTTTTTGAAATTTTGAAACTGCTAAATTAATTAATGCAGTTCTATTTAGATTTATATTTTCCCAATTATTATATATTTTTCTACTATCTACTTTCTTATATTTTATTTTATAAAATAATTTTCTAAAAAAATAAATAAAAGTTGTCTTTCTGATAATTGGAGGTAAAAAGTTGTAAATGAAAAATTTCATAAAATTAATCAATATAATAAAACTATATTATGAATACTATTGAATACAAAATACACAAGAAAATTAAAAAAATTATACTAATTAAACATAAAAAATTTGTAGATGAAAGAGGATATTTTACTGAAATTTACAGAAAAAACACTTTTTCAAAATTAATTCCTAAATTTAATTTGAAACAAATTAATTTTTCAAAATCAGATAAATTTGTCGCCAGAGGTCTTCATTTTCAGCTAAAGCCTAATTTATCTAAAATCATGAGAGTTGTAAGAGGAAGAGCTATTTTATTAGCATTTGATACGCGTTCATTAAAAAATCCTGAATTAATTAAAATAGAGTTAAATGAAAATGATAATATCCATATGTTTGCTCCATATTATTATGCGAGAGGTTTTATTTCTTTGACAAATAATACATGTATTGAATATTTATGTGATGCTTACTATAATCCAAAAAATGAATATATTATTAGTATGATTAATAATAAGTTCGAATTAGGAATTCAAAAAGAAAAACTCTTATTATCAAATAAAGATAAAGAAGGTATTTCTCTCAATGAACTTATTAAATTTTAAAAATTAAATAAGTTTTTTTACCCAAGTCTCAGGTGTTTTATCATTTATTATCTCAAGCGGTATGTGATATACAAAATCCTTTACTCCATTTTCAATAATATATTCTTTAGTTTTTATTATTGATTCTCTAAGAGTAGTTTTAGTTTTATAATTAAATAATTTTCTTGCTTTATCAGAACTACAAGTAGCTACTTTGACCTCTTGGGGTCTATCCTTTAAAAAAATTGGTTCTCCATTATAGCCAGTAACATTGGCACACATTTTTGATAATTCCAAAACTGAAACTTCTTCTTCATCTGGACCAACATTTACTATTTCAGAATTTATTTTATCATTGAGTGCTAATTGCTCCATACATTCAATAACATCATCAATATATGAAAAACATCTTTTTTGACTGCCATCTCCATAAATAATTGCTGGTTTACCCATTAAATTCCTATTAATGAAAATTGACATTACATTTCTAAATGGATCATCATATTTTTGATATGGGCCTACAATATTATGGGGTACAGCTATATTATACTCAAATTTGTTTACTTCAGCTAAAATTTTTAAGCAATTTTCAGCAGCAACTTTTGCTATGGCATAAGGATCAACAGGATTTGGCTCCATTCCTTCGTGAAATGGAGGACTTTGTTTTCCATATCTTGCCATGGAAGAACAAAATACAATTTTTTTAACGTTATTTCTTATTGCTGCTGTAAATGTAGAAATTGATGCTTGGAAGATATTATTTGTTATATAATAAGGTGCAAAAACTGATAAACCTTCATGTGCCATTGCTGCAGCATGATAAACTATATCACTCCCTTTAGTTGCTTTTGTCATTTCTTCTAAATCAAGACAATCTATTTCATAAAAATCAATTTCTTTCAGTAAGTTAGACTTTGTACTTCCTATATAATTATCATTACCAGCAACTTCATGACCCAGTTTAAGCATTCGTAAGGCCAAATGTCTTCCTAAAAAACCTGTAACCCCTGTTATAAATATTTTCATTAAATAAAATCCTTAAATATGTGTTGAAGGTTTGAGACTTCTTCTCTTTTATTCCTTTTTTTGACCATTCTTTTAGGGTGACCTCTTATATGTAATCCTATAATTTCGTTATTGTAAAAAAAAGATTCATATCCTAAAGAACTTATGTAGTCACCAAGTTTATTTTTAAAAGTTATATAATTTTTTTTCTTTGGAAAATAACTCAACTTTTCTGGTAAGAAAAACTCTATAAATCTGTTTAAAGACCAAGGTATAGGTACAAGCCAATCATTTATTACACTAAAATATGGAGAGAAATATCCATATTTATAAAAAACATCTTTCTTTAAGAGAAATATTCTATGACTAGTATCTCCATCAAAGCAATTTTCAGTTCTTTTAAAAAACATAAAACTAATAAAATTTTCAATTTTTTTATTAAAACTAAAAAACTTTATTATAATTTTAACAATTAATGACCAATTATTATTATATTTATTTAAATGAGAAAATTGTTTATCCCAAACTATCTTTATAGGTCTAAAATCTAAATAATTTAAATCAACTAAATTTAAATCTACAAATAAACAATGTGAGCATGGAAAGTATCTATATTTTGTATACCATTTTGGATGCCAAGGCGTGCCATATATAGACAACTTTTTTTTATTCATATTATCAAAAACTTCTAAAATTATATTTTTTTTTAATAGAAAAAAATCTGGATCAATAAAAATTACATTTTTTGTTTTAATATGTTTTTTGGAAATATTTAATCCAATAGAGTGATGAAGGGCGATAGATCCTATTAGATTTCTAGGCAAACCATTAATAAATAAAACTTCTTTAGAATATTTTTCTTGATTTAGAAATTTTTCATTAATTTCTTTATTTAAAACAATAATCCAAAAAATTTTTAAGGATTTATTTTGTGAATTAATAATTTCAATATTTTTTTCTAGTAAAATATCATCATCAGTGCAAACAGTGCATATGGTAACTTCTTTTATTTCATTCATCTAATTTATATTCTCTATAAATTCATCTAAATAACTTTTAGAATTTCTGCTATAATTTTCTATATATTTTTTCTTAGCTTTAATTGTTTCTTCATTATTCCACCAGCTATCAATATCATTCCATATACTAATAATGTGATTTCTTGCATCATCATAATCGGTAAAGAATATTTTTGCCTTTTTTAAATCGTTATAGACTTCTTTTGCTGAACTTCTTAATGGCTCATATTCATTTTTCAAAATTTGTATCACCGGATAATCATAGGACATACACTCTAAAAAAGGCGTTCCATCGTGATTAATAATCGCTAATCTACAATGTTTATAATGATATTCTATTTTGTTATTAATGGCAAAATTTATATTTTTATCAACATCTAACCATCTTTTCTCTTCATTAGACCATTCCAAATCATTTGGACTACATCTAACTAGAAATTGTTGCTTAATATTATTAGGCAAATTTTTATAAAATACCAGTGAATCATTACAATTTTTTTTCCATGTACTGGAAAATAAATTAGTAAATAAATTATTTGGATATAGACTCACTACACAAGTAATAAATAATAACTCCCCTGAATTATTGTTTTTAATTTTTTTATTTGTTAAATTTTTAACATTTACATAAGGTACATCTTTATTATCTGATTTCCAACCCCAAGTGAAAAACTTATTTGAAATCTTTCTTTCATATTTTTCAGCAGCTGAAAATAATGTAGTACCATATGTTGCTCCGTGTTGAGAGATATACAAAGGACAGTTGTTTATTCCAATATAGTGTTTTAACTTTGTTGAGGTATAATGGCCTGTAGTAGTATATATAAATTTTGGATTACGGGGAAAATTTTTAAAATTTATTTTTTTAGTATAATTGTTATAATCCTCAATTATTGAAGTAGGTATTAAATAAATAAAGATTTCATTTAAAAATTTTAGAAAATCATCATCTTTATTTTTATTACAAAAATTTAGAAGTATCTTTTGTCTTATTTTATCATTTGGTGTTACACCAATGTGATAATCATGAATATCTTCTCTAAAGACAAAAAATTGTTTAAGCTTAAATTGAAACAATAATTCTTCGTAAGTAGAAAAATAATTCACTAATATTAGAGCAGAATTACTTTTAAAAAATTTATTCAAAAACTTTAATAAATAATTCTTAATAAATTTTTTTATATTTTTAGAATTATTTAATACTATATGTTTTGTTTTTCTTTGAAATTTTTTATGAACATTAAAATTCAAATCATTTTCAACAACTGTGTGAGGTAAATTTAAAAATTTAATAATTTCTGAAAAAATGAAATGATTCCATTCATGAGAATTACCACTTATTCCTTGCTTAAAATGCTGACTATTATAAGGAGTTAAATTTAATTTTTTATAATTTATTATTTCGGTATCTATAATGTTGTAATCCTTATAGGCCTTTTTAATCGAATACCATCTATCGTATAGTACAAAAATTACTTGATGAAGCCAGGGGTTTAAATATATTTCCCAGTATCTTTTATTATTATTTACTTTATGTAAATTATTTAATTTTAAAACTAAATCATTGAGTATTATGTCATATATCTTTTCTAAATAAATATTATCATTAATTACTTTTTTAAAATCTTCCCAATGATAATTTTGAATTTCACATTCTCTATCTTGTTCCACTTCTTGATTATAATTAAAACACCAGTGTCCCAAATATAAAATATTATCTTTAATATTTGTATATTGTGTTTTTTTTAATCCAGTAGTAATTAGATACTTATTGCTAAAATTCTTTTTCATTATTAATATTATCAGTAAAAATTTCCCAAACACTCTTATTTGGAATTGATTGATCTTCTCTTATATACTCATTGTAATATTTTTTATATTTTATTTTTGAAATTGGCTTAATATTAAATTTTAAATTGTATTTTGATATGTTTATAATACTCGAATTTAGATATCTTGATCTTGACTGAATTAGAAGCCTAGTATTTCTATTATAATTATTTGAATCTATCCAAATAATTCTTTTATTATATATAATTGCATAACAATGTGCTTGAGATGTATGAACCATTACATCTTGCGAAAATTTTATTAGTAAGTTAGTTTTACCAATAACTATTTTTCTATTACTAAAGTAATTTCTATAAGATTTATCATAATAAATTCTAGGATGACCGGCAATAATAATTTTATTTTTCGTTATTTGTTCATATTTATTAAAAAAATTATTAAGTTCTTTATAATAAATATCTGGATCACATTGTTTTTTATTTTTAAAAAGTAAAAGATCGGGATGATTTGGAAATGCTTCATCAATAAAGATAGAATATTTAAAATTATAAAGAGATTTATTAATATTTACT
>MDTG01116395.1_pt1 | contig 13468 bp, 13 predicted proteins | sample 811421 | NCBI WGS metagenome assembly MDTG01 (sample SAMN05326645, study PRJNA326480) | marine metagenome | isolation source: seawater | place: Pacific Ocean: South East | collected 2011 | reverse complement strand
CGGAATCTTATTTTCAATAATGTATTCCGCTTCTTCTACAATAATATGTAGATTTGTGCTTACTTGTTCAATTGATTGGAAAAGCTATATTATCGGATCTGTAGTTATCACCACATTTATTGTCTTAATAACTTTGTTGGTGGCAGCTACGATAAGATATTTATATAATAAAACTAAAGTTTAATTTGGGAGAAAAATGTCTGAAAATAATTTTGATGTAACAGTTTTAGGTGGGGGGCCTGGTGGCTATCATGCTGCAATAAGAACAGCACAGTTGGGCCTAAAAACAGCAATAATAGAAAAAGATGATGGGTCTGGAATAGCTGGGCTTGGTGGAGTTTGCTTAAATTGGGGCTGTATCCCAAGTAAATCTTTATTAAAAAATGCTGAACTAGTTAATCAAATAAAAGATTCAGAAAAATGGGGAATATCATTTGATAATGTGTCATTTGATTTTTCAAAGGCCATCACTAGGAGCAGGGATGTTTCAAAACAATTAACCCAAGGAATTGAGTATTTAATCAAAAAAAATAAAATCCAATTATTTAAGGACGAGGGTTTTCTTGAAAGCTCTACTGAAATATCTCTTAAATCAAGTGGAGAGAAAATATCTTCTAAAAATATTATTTTAGCAACAGGTGCCCGGCCAAGAAGTTTGCCAAATCTTGAAATTGATGGCAAAGGCATTATAACAAGCCGTGAAGCCTTAGAATTAAAATCTCTTCCTAAGGCAATAGGGATTATTGGTGCTGGTGCTATTGGGGTGGAGTTTGCCTACCTGTTTAATGCTTATGGTGTGGAAGTTACGATTTTTGAGGCACAAGACCATTTAGTTCCAAATGAAGATGAGTCAATTTCTCAAGAACTTGAAAAGATTTTTAAGGCGCAGGGAATAAAATTTGAATTAAACGCTAGAGTATTAAATACAAAGGGAAGTGATGGTGGAATGGAAATAGAATACGAAATTAATGGAGAACAAAAAAATTATTCAGCGGAAAAATTATTAATGGCTGTTGGAGTCCAAGCAAACACAGACGGCCTTGGGCTTGAGAAGGCAGGGATAGAACTAGACAGAGGTTTTGTTAAAATAAACGACTTAATGCAAACATCTTCTCTTGGTGTTTTTGCTGTGGGTGACGTGACTGGAAAGTTAATGTTGGCGCATGTTGCATTTACACAAGGAGTAATAGCTGCGGAAACAATATCTGGCCTAGAGTGCACACCTATAAATTATTCTGATATGCCAAGATGCACGTATTGTCAGCCACAAATAGCAAGCATCGGCTTAACTGAGAAGCAAGCAAAAGAAGAAGGTTATAATATAAAAGTGTCACAGTTCCCTTTTATGGCTGTTGGTAAGGCGATAGCGGTTGGTGATTCTGAGGGATTTGTAAAAATGATAGCTGATAAAGAAAGTGGTGAGCTACTAGGAGCTCATATGATTGGGCCAGAAGTAACGGAAATGATAGCTGAAGTAGGCCTTTTAAAATACTTAGAAGGCACAGATATAGAGATTGCTGAGCTTACACATGCTCACCCGACATTATCAGAGGCAGTAAAAGAAGCGGCGTTGTCATTAAACAATGGAGCGATACATATGTAATTGGTTAAATTAGTTTATTTTCTTTATGATCATATTTAAAAATAGAATTAATTTTATATCCTGCATTCTCTAGGTTTTCTGGGCCACCTTCTCCTCTATCAAAAACCACAAAGGTTTGAACTACTTTACACCCTTGCTTTTCAACTTCCTTAATTGCATTAATCAAGCTACTACCACTTGTTATAGTGTCATCTACAATTATTACCTTATCTTTTTGGCTTAATAGTCCTTCTATAGAATTTGAGAGACCATGTTCTTTAGCAGAAGGTCTAACATAAAACCCTTTCAACTTCCTTTTAAACAATATATTAGAAACAAGAAGTAATGATGAAACGATTGGTATAGCCGCTGTAGCTGGACCTCCTATTGCAGTTATACTTTTATCTAAATTATTCAAAATTATTTTTGAAATTATCTCTACCCCAACAGGATCTAATGTAATAAGTCTACCATCAATGTAAAAATTACTTTTAGCGCCAGACGCTAACGTAAACTCCCCAGTTTTAAAAACCTGAAGGTAATTTATTCTCTCTAAAAGGTCCTCTTTTAAATCACTCACTTATATACCTTGTTTTTTAGAATGTATTTAAAAACATTTGGGTCTACGTATTGTTCCCAGTTTTTATTCTTTTTAATATTCTCTCTTATAGTAGAACTTGAAATACCAATTTTATCAATATCAATTAAGTTAAAACTTTCATTAATTATACCTCTTTTCTTTACCTCTCTTGGCGCAACAATGATCTTAGCTTTTAAAAGAAGGTCTTTGCTTTGATTCCATTGGTTTATTTGATAAGCACTATCTTCACCTATAATTAAATATATAAAACAATTATTTTTATTGTCTGTAATTATATCGTTCACAGTATTTATGGAGCGTGTTATTCCTCCTCTTTTAATATCTGCACATGATATCTCAAAAAAATCATATTTTTCAATGGCGATTCTGCACATTTTTACTCTATTTTCAGGGCTTGCCTTTGGTTTTGTTTTTTTATCCCATGTTGAATTTAAAGGAGAAAATATTACTTTGTCTAAAGCAAACTGACTATATGCTGCTGCTGCTATTTTTATATGCCCTAAATGTATAGGATCAAAACTTCCTCCAAATATTCCTAATTTCATTTAAATTCCATTTCAACGTCATCAAATCTTATTGTTGAGCCTTTTGAAACACCTGCATCTTTAAAGGCCTTTAGGTAACCACTTTTGTTTAGTAAGTTATGGAATTGTAGTTGAGCCTCTGGTTTACTCAAATTACTTCCCTTGGCCACTCTAATTAATTTTTTATCAAATACCTGCACTATTGTTCCTGAAAAAGTAAAATTTTGTTTACTTGGATCTTTTATTATTTGGGGTTGATGAATGAAAACTTGTTCTTCTGCTTCTCTAATCTTTTTAGTATTTCTTTTTCCTAATTTAATAATTAAATTTTTTAATATTTCAAAATTAAATTTTTTATTTTCTATATAGAAGATGTTTTTTGGATCTAAATATGTAATAAACTCATTATTTATTTTCTTTTTTACTTTATTTAATATTAAAACGATTTCACAAAAATCACTTATTACATCATCTATTTTTTTTATGATTGTTTTGTAAGTTTTTAGAGGATTTTCATTATCATCTATAATTATTATTAAAACTTTTGCCTCTATTAGAAAACTTTTATGTTCAATGGCTTTATTAAAGTTAATAAAATCAGGAATTTCTGCAACTTTAACTCTTTCAATATCATTTACCAAGTCTGCAATAATTGGGGTATTAGTAGTAAATAAGTAATCTGCTTCTTTTGTATTTGCATTTGTTATTTTATTTAGAAGATAAGATTTTCCTGAGTTTGATAGTCCAAAAATAACTACCTCTGGTAAATCTTTTATTATCAACTCTATTTTTATTTCTTGTCCTTTGTCTCCTGCTTCAGCTAAAAGAGGCTCCTGGTTTATGGAATTCTTAAATGTTCTATTTCCTCTTCCCCCTTCTCCCCCTTTTATTAATAAAAACTCATTATTTGTTATAAATTCTTTTTTATTATTAAAATTTATTTCTGTATTACATGGTATATTTATTATTAAATCTTCCCCTTTTTTTCCATTTTTTTTTGACTTACCACCATCTCCACCATCTCCAGCTGACAATATTTGATTTTCTTCAAAATATCTTAAATCCCAAATTTCCTTACTTGGTTTTAGTATTACATCTCCACCATCTCCACCATCTCCACCATCAGGGCCACCTCTTGGAACAAATTTTTCTTTTCTGAAAGAAACCCAACCATCTCCACCATTACCAGAAAATAATATTAAATTAACTTTTGTTTTCATTTCTTTTAATAGTAGTAATAATGTTGTTATTTATGTTAACTGTGTTATTTGTAAATAAAAAACTTTTTATTAATTCACAATCATTTATAAGATTTGTAAATAAAAATGATAATAAATTATATTTGTTAGTTTTTATAAGATATAACAAATAAATAACAATAAATAACAATTAGATTGTTAGAAAATTTTCAAAGAATTTCTAATTGTCTGTAAGTTATACCTTAGGTCAAAATCAGAGTCTATTGAATTTTCAATAAATCTAACAGCGTTAAGTATTGTTGCGTGATTTTTGTTTCCTAATATATTTCCAGAAGCTGTTAAAGTTAAATTAAGATCTTTATTTAAAATAAAACTTGAAATTCTCCTAGCATAAACAACCTGTGCATTTCTACTATTACTTTTAATTTCTTCTTCAGACACACCAAGATGTGCTGCCACCTTATTTAATACATCAGAAGGCAAGGGTTTATTCTGAATTTTAATATCATCAAAGCCTATTATCATGGATTTAGCTCCATCAAGGCTAATCTGTTCTCCTCTTAGTTGTGACATCGCTTTTAATCTATTTAAAATAGACTCGATTTGTCTTATATTTACTTGGCATAATTGAGCCACATAATCTATGATTTCACTGTTAATGTTAAGGCTTAGTTTCTCAGATTTATATTCAATGATTGCTACTTTAGTTTCATAATCTGGAGGTTGAATATCAACAACAAGCCCAGACTGAAAGCGGCTTGTTAGTCTTGATTCAAATTCTATTAATTTTGATGGTTCATCTCCTGCCAAGATTATTTTTTTATCATTTAAGTAAAGATCATTAAATGTATGAAAAAAACCCTCTTGTGTTTGTGTCTTTCCGCTTAAAAATTGAACGTCGTCAACAATAAGTGCGTCACAAGATCTATGCTCTGATCGAAAAAGTTCTGTTTTTCTTTCTTTTATTGCTTTTATATATTCATTAGTGAATCTTTCTGAAGTAATATATTTTACTTTTAAACCTTTGTTTATAAGAGAATTATGAATAGATAGTAATAGGTGCGTTTTACCCAGGCCTACATTTGAATAAATATATAAAGGATTAAAATCTGCGTCTGAAAAATCTGCAAATTGTTTACACGCAGCAAAAGCTAATTCATTTGATGGCCCTACAATAAAAGAATCAAAAGAATATTTGATATTTGATTTTGAGGGAAGGCGGATAGCCGTTTTTATAGATTTTTTATTAACTATAAGAATTTCTGTAGTTGTTCCACACGCCTCCTCAACTGCTCTTTTTAGATTAGGCATTAATCTTGCTTGCAACATTTCTAATGCAAAAGGCCCGTCCACACTTAAAGTTAAAGAATTATTTTCATATAAAGTTGGCTCAATTGGTGCTATCCACATCTTGAAGTTTATTGAGTTTATTTCATCTTTAAGAATCTCTAAAGACCTTGACCACAAGTTTTTTAAGTCCAACTATTTTTCCCTTCTTTCCCTAAAAATTGACAAAGAAATACACAGGATGCAAGTATTTGATTTCAAAATTTAGAGGCTTAAAATTATTAAAGCCATAACTGCAAAAAATTAATAAAATATTTATACAATTTATTACACAAACATAACATATGGTAAGGGACTTATGGCAATACCTTTTTTAAAAAAATATCCCCAAAATTTTGGGAAATTTATTAAAAAGCTGTTCTTTTTTTCACAGGCTAGTTTAAAAGAACAAATGTTCTTTTATGTTGTAAGATAAAAAATATGAAAATCATTTTTTTTGGTACAGATGAAAATGCGCGTTTGGTTTTACAAACCCTTCTCATCTCACTTCATAATATTCTATTGGTTGTGACGGCCCCAGATAAAATAAGGTCTAGAGGGACTAAGAAATCTCCTGCGCCCGTTAAAAGGTTTTGCGTTGATAATAAAGTCAGTTATTCTGAAGAAATTCCTGAGGTTAAGGATTTAAATAACCTGTCTCCAGATATAATAATAGTCGCTTCCTATGGAAAAATAATTCCTAGTGAAATTATCAACTTGCCTAAATACGGCTCATTAAATTTACATCCTTCATTTCTACCAAAATATAGAGGCCCCTCTCCCGTCCACACTGCCATTAAAAATGGAGACGAGTCTTTTGGTGTGTCAATAATTAAGCTTTCAGAAGATATTGATGCTGGTCCAATTATTATGCAAAAAGAATATGACCCTGCAGACAATTGGGAAAAGAATACTCCAAAAAAAGGACCTTTCTTGAATGTTTTACGACCAAGTACTAAGTTACTAACAACATCCCTTTTTATTGAAGGGACTGAAGAAATCCTAAACATATTAGAAAAGCCATCTATTATCAAGAATGCAAAAGCACAAGATCATTCTTTAGCAACAATGACAAAAAAAATAGAAAAAAAAGATGGGCACATTAATTGGAATAAACCTAAACGAGAGATAGAGGACCTTATTAGAGCCTTTAATGATGGCAATAATTCTTCTTATTCATATTTAGATGGACAAAGAATAAAAATTCTAAATTTGGGCCTTGCTCCTCTAAAAGATTACTTAAAGGATGTGTCACGCCTTCCGGAAAGGAAAGTGGGGTCAATTGTTTATTTTCATCAATGGCAAAAATCAGACCCATTAATTGTAACAACTAAAAACGACTATATTGTTATCAATGAACTACAACTCGAGGGAAAAGCAAAAATCTCTGGAGAAGAATTTATTAATGGGACATTAAAACAAAAAAATAATTACTCTTATGAAAACCCCCCAATATTAAACTAAACTTTTAAACTTATTTTGTGAGTTATGTTAAATATACAGTTCTATTTTTTATTAAGCTGAGGGCTCTATAACAGTTATCTCTCTTCTTGCAAGGTGGCCTCGAACAGTAGGCATATTTTCTTTCCACCAATCACTTCCGTAAAAAGCGTCCTCTTTTACTTTAATATCTTCAAGGCTTTCATAGGTTCTAATCCATATAAACCTTTCTTTCTCTTCGTCCATCCAGGCGGACTGTATGCCCATTCCAAACTCAAGAGTTTTAGGTGCAATTACTTCATGAAAAAGCTTCAACCAACTTTCTGACATTCCTTTGTTAATTGTATATATTCTTAATTGTCCAACCACTGATTTACCTTTCCTGTTTTTTCTGTAATTATATTAAATATCTTTATATAAAAGAATAGGAAAAAAAGAAGGTAATATGAAAATAGAAAAAGTTGAACTAAGGGAATTAAACGGAACTCTTAAAACAGAAAATATTTTTTGGGAAGAAAGGTTAGTGAGACCTATAGACATATACCCAGAGCACAGAGTTGAGAATTTTAATGAAACTAAATTTGGGAGCGCTCAAGAAGGGCATGAATATCCTATTTCTGCAATATTTATTGAAATTAAAACTGATGAGGGTGTTACGGGAATTGGGGGCCCTATAGATAGGGCTCAAGCATATTTAATAAAAGAGCAGCTGGTTCATTTACTAATAGGAAAAGACCCATTAGCAATAGAATTAATTTGGGATCAGATGCACAGGTTTCAAGTTCATGGAAGGCAAGGGACACCAATGCTTGCTTTAAGCGCAATAGATTGCGCATTATGGGATCTTAAAGGAAAGTACTACAACACACCTGTGTACAAATTAATCGGAGGACCAACTAGAGCTGAAGTTCCAGCATATGCGAGTATGCTTGGCTTTAGTGTTGAAGACCTTGGGTTAGTAAGAGAGAGGGCAGAACAATTTAAAGAGATGGGATACACCGCACAAAAATGGTTTTTTAGGCACGGACCTATGAGTGGTTATGAAGGAATTAAAAAGAATGTTGAAATGGTTAAGACGCTTAGAGAAGTATTAGGAGAAGACTATGATATTATGCTTGATTGTTGGCAAAGCTGGAATTTAAATTACGCAGTTAAAATGATTGCGCGTATTGAAGAATATGAGCCTAGGTGGCTTGAAGAGGTTGCTATGCCTGATAGAATTGACACCTATAGACAGGTAAGAGAAAGCACTTCTATTCCGATTTCAGGAGCTGAACATGAATATACAAGATGGGGATTTAAAAGGTTTGTGGATGAGGAAGCGCTTGATATTTTGCAACCCGATATATATTGGGCTGGAGGCCTAAGCGAAACACTAAAAATAGCAAACTATGCAACAATACATGATTTAATAACAATACCTCATGGACACTCATCTAGAGCTGGAATAAATTTTTCACTAACTCAGTCACCTGTTCATACCCCATACCAAGAATATTTAGTTAAATGGAATGATATTCATCAATTTTTCTTAAAGACTCCAGTTAATCCAAAAAAAGGATTCATAGAAATTCCTAAAGAAATAGGCTTAGGCATGGAGATTGATGAAGCAAAAATAGAGTCAGAGTCAATAATCAAATAATTGACTTTGATCTTCTTCGGCCTCTAAATCTTTTCTTGGTTGGGCGAGGCTGACTGATATTATCATTGTCTCTTTTAGGAAAACTGAACAAAGAGTTGTTTTCTATTTTTTTTGGCTTCTGGGTTTTTATTTTTTTTGTAGTTAAAGTCCTGGCGACTGGTTTTATTTTTGATTCTTTGTTTAGGTACTGACCTGTAAAAGAAGCATTAATTGCAGCTATATTTTCAGGCGAGCCTTCCCCGATTAACTTGCCGCCGCTTTCTCCTGCGCCAGGCCCAAGATCAATTATCCAGTCTGCATTTTTGATCACATCTAAGTGGTGTTCTATTAGAACGACGCTATTTCCAGCATCTACTAGTCTGTGTAATATTTTTATAAGAGAATTGCAGTCTTCAAAAGAAAGCCCTGTAGTAGGCTCATCCAAAATAAATAGTGTCTTTCCTGTTGCTCTTTTGGAAAGGTATGTTGAAAGCTTAACTCTCTGGGCTTCACCACCACTTAAAGTGGTTGCAGGTTGCCCTAATTTTATGTACCCAAGCCCCACATCGCTCAATGTTTCAAGTTTTTTATAAATGGATTGGTAAGGAGAAAAGACTTTGAGTGCTTCGGATACTGTTAAGTCTAGGATTTCAGAAATCGAAAAACCTTTAAATTTTATTTTTAGTGCCTCCTGATTATACCTATTTCCTTTGCAGTCTTCGCAAGGAACATTTACATCCGGCAGAAACTGCATTTGTATTTCATTGTATCCAGCCCCTTCACAGTTCTCACATCGCCCACCCTTTACGTTAAAAGAAAAGCGACCAGCTTTATATCCTTTAGCTCTTGACTCAGGGACTGAAGCAAAGAGATCCCTAATTGGGCCAAAAAGCCCTGTATATGTAGCCGGGTTTGATCTCGGAGTTCTTCCAATAGGACTCTGATCAATATTAATGACTTTATCTAACTCAGACAGTCCTAAAATATCTTTATGTTTTCCTGGAATCTCTTTTGAATTGTAGAAATGTTTATATAGAGATTTGTATAGTATTTCATTTATTAGAGTGCTTTTTCCAGATCCAGAGGCACCAGTAACACACACCAATAGCTGTAATGGGATTGTGACGTCAAGATTTTTTAAATTATTTTCTTCAGCGCCGAGAATTTGTATGTCCTTGCTTTTTTGTTTTAGCCTTCTTTTTTTAGGAATATTAATAATTTTTTTGCCTGATAGATATGCACCAGTTAAGGAGTCTTTAGATTTAATAATTTTTTCAATTGAACCTTGGGCAGATATATTCCCTCCTAAATTTCCTGCTCTGGGACCAAGGTCAATTATATGGTCAGCCGCACGCATTATTGATTCATCATGCTCTACAACTAAAATAGTATTTCCTAAATTTCTTAGCTCTAACAATGTGTTGATTAACCGATTATTGTCTACTGGATGAAGGCCAATAGAAGGCTCATCGCATACGTACATAACTCCTGTAAGACCCGACCCAATTTGAGAGGCTAGCCTGATTCTTTGCCCCTCGCCACCACTTAAAGTAGAGGTAGGCCTGTTAAGAGAAATATATCCAAGACCAACTTTATCTAGAAACTTAAGCCTCGAAGAAATCTCCTTAAATATTTGTGACCCGATTTTTAGCTCAGAGTTATTTAAAGAGTCAAAAGGTGATGATTTTTTTTCTTGGGAATCTTCTATCCACCTATAACATTCTTTAACTGAAAGGTCTGATACTTCAAAAATATTCTTATTTAATATTTTAACTGACAGGGCATCTTTTTTGAGCCTTTGGCCCTTACATTCAGAACATCTTTTTTGTGTCATGAAAGACTGAAGTGCATCCCTGACAGATGAAGACTCAGAAGAATGATACTTTTTTTCAAGAATATTAACTACTCCTGTAAATTTTGTTCGCCACACACTCTCTCCACCTCTTTTTGAAGAGTATCTCACAGGATAAACATCCTTTTTAGATCCATATAAAATTAACTTTAAAATATCTGGGGCTAAGTCCTTAACCTTTTCTTCAATAGAAAATCCATGGACCTCTGAAAGTGTTCTAATAAAATTATATTCCCATGCTAAACCGCCATTTTTTAGTGTCCAAGGGACTATAGCTCCGTCTATTAATTTTTTATTAGGATCTGGAATAATCATCTCGGGTTCAATTTGTAATTTGTATCCTAGACCAGAACATGGTTTACAGGCACCATAAGGAGTGTTAAATGAGAAGTTTCTAGGCTCTAACTCTTCTATGCTCACATCACATTTAGCGCAAGATAAATTTTCTGAAATTATAATATCTTCTTCTGAAGAGCTTGCTATAATCAGCCTTCCAGCGCCTAGAGCCAAGCATGCTTCTACAGATTCGTTTAATCTTGACCTGTCCATATTATTTTTTATAATCAGCCTGTCTACAACAACTTCGATATTGTGCCACTTGTTTTTATTTAATTTAATTTCCTCATCTAATTCATAAATATTTTCATCTATTCTTGCTCTTACATAACCGTCCCTTTTTATTTTTGTAATAATATTTTTGTGCTCCCCTTTCATATGTTTAATTAAGGGCGCCAAAAGCAGAATTTTTTTATTTTCTTCTAATTTAAGTACCCTTTCTGTAATTTCTTCAATGGATTGCTTAGAAACTATTTCACCGCAAGACGGACAATGCGGTTTTCCTATTCTTGAAAAAAGGAGTCTCAAATAATCATATATTTCCGTTACAGTGCCGACTGTAGATCTTGGATTTTTTGAGACTCCTTTTTGATCTATTGAAATAGCAGGGCTAAGGCCTTCTATTGAGTCGACATCAGGCTTTTCCATTCTTCCTAAAAATTGCCGAGCATATGCAGATAACGACTCCATATACCGTCTTTGTCCTTCTGCAAATATTGTATTAAATGCCAAGGAACTTTTACCCGAACCAGAAACCCCAGTTATAACAACAAATTTATCTCTAGGGATATCTACGCTTATATTATTAAGGTTGTTTTCTCGTGCACCCTTAACTTTTATTTTCTTTGAAATTGGCATTATAATTCACTAAAATTAACTGTTTTTAATTGTACACCTATTACGTCTCGAACTGAGTTCTGAATTAATTTCCTGCAGGTATCTATTTCTTTTTCTCTCAAATCTAAATTTGCTAACTCCATATATTTCTTCCTGCTTATCGTTCGGAGGAGAAGCTGCTGCTCTATGCTAACCTTAATACATTCATAGTGAATTTCTTTAGAATCAAAACAGTTTCCACAATAGAACCCGCCGGCTTTAGAAGAGAAGTAATGCTCAGCCCTTTCTAGTTTTTTATTACAGTTTGTACAATCAAAAAGCCTAATTCCAAAGCCTTGATATTTTAATATTTCAAATTCATAAATTAAAATATCTAAGTTTGGTATCTTTGAATTATGAATGTTAGATAGAGTTTTAATTAACAGGCTTAAAATATAAGAGTTGTCTTCATTTTCAGAAGATAAAGACTCAGAAAGCTCCATCATATACTGTGCTTTTAATATTAAATTATATTCTTTTTTTATTTCTAAGAATGAATTAATTGACTCAACTTGGGATACAGAATTTAAAGATTTGCTTGGTCTATAATAAAGGTTAACGTAATTTAAGGGTTCTATATGGCCAGATAATTTTGACTTTGGTTTTTTTGCTCCCCTTGCAATAAAATTCATAATTCCACTATCTGATATTAATGTAAAAATACGATCAGCTTCTTTGTAATTTGTGCATCGAGTTATAATTCCTTTTATGTGCTTACTAGTTGATTTCATCAATAGATGTTCTGTTTTGAAAAGCATTGGATAGAGTATTAAAATCAGAATATTCTAGATCTGTTCCAGAGGCCAACCCTCTGGCAAGCCTAGTAAGTTTAATATTAGTATAATTTTCAGAAATAATTTTATTTAAGTACATTCCTGTTGCTTCGCCTTCCAAAGTAGGATTTGTTGCTAAAATTATTTCTTTGGTTTCTCCTTTATTTAACCTCTTCATAAGCTCTTCAATTTTTAATTTTTCAGGGCCAATTCCGTTTATTGGAGATATTGCGCCGTGCAGAACATGGAATGAGCCATTGTGAATTCCCGACATTTCTATAGTTATTGCGTCAATGACATTTTCCACAACACAAATTTGGGAAGAATCTTTTTCGTAGCAATAACTACAATTATCAGAATTTTTATCATTAGTAATAAAACAACAAGTATTACAGAAGCTAAGATTTTCTTTTACTTCAGTTAAAGCTTCAGATAATTTTAATGTTTCCTCTTTATTTTGAGACAATACAAAGTAAGAGAGTCTTTGAGCGGTCTTGGGCCCAATGCCAGGTAGAGAAGAAAAAGCAATTATTAATTTTTGCACTTCTACTGGAAGAGAGTTATTGCCAGAAGTCATTTTAAAATAAGCCAGGGATTTTTATTCCGCCAGTAACCTTTTTCATTTTTTTCTGGGCAGCTTTATCAGCTTTCTCTGTAGCATCATTTACTGCATCCTTGATAAATTTTTCTAATAATGATTTATCTTTTTGTTCAAAAATATTTTCTGAAACCGTGACTTCTTCAATAGTTTTGCCTCCTATCATTTTAATTGATATACCCCCAGACGACCCCTCTGTTTCCATTTTAGCAATTTCTTCTTGAGCTTCTTTCATTTTTTCTTGCATTTTTTTTGCCTGTTTCATCATTGCATTATTAAACATTTTGCCTTCCTTCTTTATTTATCTTTAATTTTTGCACCCATTGAAATTGCATGCTGAACAATAGGCGTTTTAATTAAAGGGTTTTGTTCTTTTTTATCACCATTAACATTATCTTCAATTAAAATCTCAAGGTCTTTTTTGAAGAAATTATTTATAGTTGTTTGTACTTTTTCTCTAACCCTTCCATTTGATATTTCGTCTATGAAATTTTGCTTCATGGTATTACTTTTAAAAGTTAAAGAAATCGTATTGTCTTTAATTTCTGGTAAAACCGATTTTAATAAACCGCCGAGAAAATATTTATCTCCTTTTTCTCTTCTAAGGGCGGAGCAAACCTCATCCCAGTCATTTTTAAAAGCTGGTTTTTTAGCCTCTACACTTTCCTGTTTAGCTTCTTGAGGGGGAGCTGGTTTTTTAGCCTCTACACTTTCCTGTTTAGCTTCTTGAGGGGGAGCTG
>MDTG01041100.1_pt1 | contig 13469 bp, 10 predicted proteins | sample 811421 | NCBI WGS metagenome assembly MDTG01 (sample SAMN05326645, study PRJNA326480) | marine metagenome | isolation source: seawater | place: Pacific Ocean: South East | collected 2011 | reverse complement strand
TCTTCGGCCACAATCGGCAAGTCGAAGTTGACCACCAGCGGCATGTCGTCGATATCGAGCCCGCGAGCCGCCACATCGGTTGCCACCAGCACCAGCACCTCGCCGGCTTTGAATCGCTGCAATGCACGCAGACGCGTCGCTTGCGGCTTGTCGCCGTGAATCGAATCGGCACTGATGCCGTTGCACTGCAACTCGGCTTCCAGTTCATCCACGCCTTTGCGGGTTTTCACGAACACCAGCGCCTGCTGCCAACGTCGGCTCTGATACAGGTGCAAAAACAGCTCAGGCTTGCGCTTCTTGTCGACCGGAATCAGCCATTGCTTGACCGACTTGGCTGCGGCGTTGCGCGGGCTTACTTCGATACTCAACGGGTCTTTAAGCATCTCGCCGGCCATTTGCCGGATTGCCTCGGAGAACGTGGCCGAGAACAGCAAGGTCTGACGCTTCTTCGGCAATGCACTGAATACCGCGTCCAGTTCGTTGGCAAAACCCAAGTCGAGCATACGGTCGGCTTCATCCAGCACCAGGGCTTGTACCTGATTGAATTTCACCGCGTTCTGGCGATAAAGATCGAGCAAGCGGCCCGGCGTCGCGACCAGCACATCAAGGCCTTTGCGCAGCTTCATCATTTGCGGGTTGATGCTGACGCCGCCATACACCGCATAGGTGCTCAGCGGCAGATTCTGCGCGTAAGTCATGAAGCTCTGATGCACCTGCTCGGCCAGCTCACGCGTCGGCACCAGCACCAGCGCCCGCACGGAGTTGCTGGAAACTGTCGGCCCTTCCATCATCAAGCGCTGGAGCACGGGCAAGGCGAAACCGGCGGTTTTACCGGTGCCGGTCTGCGCCGCCGCCATCAGGTCGCGGCCCTTCAAGACAGCAGGAATGGCCTGCGCCTGCACGGGCGTCGGGGTTTTGTAGTCCAGCGTTTCGAGGGTACGCAGCAGCGGCTCGATAAGGCCGAGAGAGGCAAATGTCATGGTGAATAACCGGGCGAATCAAAGAGGCCTAGTTTAGCAGGCTGCGGCCTGTCTTATCCGCGCTAATGCTTGCGCAATTTTCGCCGCCGGGACTTTTTGCAAACCGCAGAGCAACTCGTGAGAAACCTGCCCGATACCGTGATGCTCGCGCAATACCGCGCCCATGAAGCCCATCAGGTTAGCCGCCATCTCGGCATCTGCCATTGCCCTGTGCGCCGTGCCAGTGCTTGGCAGGCCTGCCCAACGGTTGAGGTTGCCGAGTTTATGGCTGGGCGCTTGCGGCAGCAGTCTGCGCGCCAGCAGTAGCGAGCAGGCAAAGGACTGGCGGCGGGTGCGGCGAATCAGGCCTAGCTCGGCGTCCCAGAATTTCTGGTCAAAGGCTGCGTTGTGCGCCACCAGCGGAATATCGCCCACAAAGTCTGCGACTTCGTGCATCACCTGCGCGGCGGGTGGCGCATCACGCAGCATGGCATTGCTGATACCGGTCAGTTGCTCGATAAATGCGGGCACGTGTGCACCGCTGTTCATAAGGCTTTGATAACGCGAAACGATCACGCCGTCTTCCACGATCACCACGCCAATCTCGGTGGCGCGGGCATTCTGAGCTGGCGACAGGCCAGTCGTTTCAAAGTCGATAACGGCAATAGGGTCCACAAACACTCTCAATTACGAAGTAACAACTGGCCTTCAACCGGCACGTAGACACTGGCGGCGCGTACCAGCGATTGCGCTGTCAGCCCCGGCACACCATAGGCCACAGCTTCGACGCCATCACGGCTGCGGACTTTATCCAGGAGCATATCGAAGTCGCCATCGCCGGAAGCCAGCACAATCTCGTCGACGCGCGGCGCGGCGTCCATGATATCGATAGTAATACCAACATCCCAATCACCTTTGGCCGAGCCATCGCTGCGCTGGATGAACGGTTTGAGTTTCACGGTGAAACCCAGATTGCGCAGAATCTGCTGAAACTGCTGCTGCTTGGGGTCGCCGCGATCGATCGCATAGGCATAGGCCTCGACGATTTCACCGCGCTGGCTGACCTGCGCCCACAAGGCCGCGTAATTGAAATGGCAACCATAGGCCTGCCGCACGGTGTAATAGAGGTTCTGTACATCGGCGAATACGGCTATTTTTTTCACCGGAATTCCTCGGTTAGCGGCTGACGGGCAGCGGCGTGCAGGATAAAGTCATTGGCCAGTATGCCAGCCTCGCCGTGATGAGGAAGTAAAAAGCGCACAACTCTGGCATTGCATAAGGCTGGTGAATAGCGGGTTTAGCGAATTTCGAACACCGCAAAAGAGCAACCCTACACACCTATTTCGCTCACAGGGAGGTGTTCAATGCACACCATAGAGCTTGCAGCGGCGCTGCTGACCATCGACATGCAACAGGGCATTCAGCGCCTGTCAACCCCGCGCAACAATCCGCAGGCCGAGCGCCATATCGCCCAATTGCAGCAGCACTGGCGGGCACAAGGTTGGCCACTGGTGCATATCCGCCATATCTCCGTGGATGCGGATTCGGTATTCGCGCCCGGCCAGTCGGGCGCGGCCTTTCAACCCGAGCTGGCGCCACAGGCGAGCGAGGCAGTGTTCGAGAAGAACGTGACCGATGCGTTTTGTCACAGCGCACTTGAACGCTGGCTGCATGTTCGCGGCATTGCCAAGGTAGTCATTGTCGGCGTTGCCAGCGAGAACTCGGTGGAAGCCACTGCACGTACAGCCAGCAACCTGGGCTTTGCCACGGTGGTGGTGACGGATGCCTGCTATACCTTTGGCAAGACAGACTTCGCAGGTATTGAGCGCAGCGCCGACGACGTACACAACATGGCGATGGCCAACCTGCGTGACGAATATGCACAGCTGCACTGCACCGCCGAACTGCTGAGCGGCGACTGACTCAAGCGCCCAGACAAACTGTTCAAGCAGATGTCGCGCTTGGGTTAGCCCATCTCAATCGGCTAGAGTGACGGCCTGTTTTCCCAGACGATAATTGTCCATGAATAGCATCCAGGTCCTGCGTGACGCTTGGTACTTTTTCCGCAACAACCTGTCGGCGATTGCACGCCTGTGCCTGCCGCTGATTGTGCTTGAGTCACTGGCCCAACAACTGCTCAGCCAGGCAGTCGGGCCAGACACGCAAGCGCCTTACAGCTTGTTGATCGGGCTGATTTTTTACCCGATTTATACCGGTGCGCTGATCCTCTTTCTGGATGCGCGCAGCAATGGTCAGGCGCCTGCTGCCCGCGACCTGATCGCCACCAGCCTGAGGTTCTGGCCGCAACTGGCCTTACTGACCGGGCTGAGCACACTTGCCATTTTGCTCGGCGCCTCGCTGTTCGTGCTGCCGGGCTTGTGGATCATGATCAAGCTGGCCTTTGCCGAATACCTGCTGGTATTGCGCGGGCTTACCCCGCTCAAAGCCCTGCATGAGAGTTTTGAGCAGACGCGTGGCGCGTTCTGGCAGATTCTCACCTGTGTGCTGTGCGTGATGGTGCCGTTGTGGTCGCTGGACTTGCTGATACAGGGCAATGAGCCGGGCAGCAATATGCTGCTCAATGTGGCAATGGACAGTGGCAACGGCTTTTTGCAGTTGTTTGCCAGCGTGGTGTTGTTTCGTCTTTTTATGCTCAACACGCCGCAACCGGCCGAGGACTAATCTGGCGGGTTACTCAACCTGAGCGTGATAGCGCTCGGCCGCTTGAGTGACTCAGCCCTCCTCGCGCAATTGCTGCAACGCCGCACTGAGCGCATCGACGGTTTGCGGATTCAACCGCTTGCGTGAGAACCCCAGGTACAAATGCGTCGGCGACTCAGGCCGATACGCAGCCTTGGCAGCGACTTGCCGCCAAGCGGTATCACGCAGTTCATAGTCGACCTGACAATCTGTGCCGATCAATAGCTGAATCCGTCCGCGTTTAAGCATTTCCAGCAACTGCTTCTCGCTGTTGACCGCGACCTTGTTCAGGCTGGTATCCGAGTCGAAGGGCTCGAAATAGGCCGACCCCTGTACATAGCCGATTTTCAGCCCCTTGAGCTGGCCGTATGTGTTGATCTCCATCGCCCTTGAGGGCTTGGCGTAAAAACGCGCTGAGCAGGCGTAATACGGTTTGTCGCTGTACTGGACATAGGCTTCGCGGGCGGCGGTTTTGGCTAATCCGGTCATCATGTCTGCCGAGCCGCTTTCCAGTGCGGCCAGCCCTCGCGCCCAAGGTGCGCGAATAATTTCAAAGCGGATGCCAGTGCGCTCGGTCAGCTTTTCCAGCAGGTCGATATCCAGCCCTTGCAGCTTGTCGGGGCCGACAGCGATACGAAACGGCGGCCAGACATCGGTCATGACCCTCAACTTCAGTGGTTCTGCGCCAAGTGCAACAGCGGATAAAAACAGGCTGGCAAGCAGCGCCCAGCGCATCAACCGGCCTCGCCTTCAGAGGGTTTCATGCCAGACAAACGCGGAAGCAGCACCCGCTCGAACACGCGCGGGAAGAATCTCGCCAGCACCCGCGCACGCCAATCGACATTAGACAACACCAGCAATCGCCGCCGTTTCAGCGCACCGCTGTAAATCGCCTCGGCAACGTCTTGCGGCGATGCCACCTTGCCCATCGCCAATGGCGGCTGCGCGGCGACAGAGCCATCGCCGACCAAGGCATTCTTACGCAAATCAGTTGCGGTAAATCCGGGACACACCAGCATCACATTGACCCCGGAGCCCTTGAGTTCATAGCGCAGGGTTTCGAACAGGCCGTGCAGCGCATGCTTGCTGGCGTTGTAGGCACTGCGATAAAGCAACGGGGCGAAGCCCGACAAGGAGCTGAGGACGATAATCTGCCCGCTTCTGGCGATGATGCTGGGCAGCGCCGCTTGCGTGCAATGCACCGCGCCGAAGTAGTTAACCGCCATAACCCGCTGGAAAACGCTCAAATCGGTGTCGGTGAAGCTGCTGCGATGCGTAACCCCGGCGTTATTGACCAACACATCAATCCCGCCAAAGCGCTCGACGGCCAGCGCCACTGCGGCGGTGACAGCTTCAGCATCGGCCACATCGCAACACAGCCCTAGCGCTTCGGCATTGTGATGATCCGCCAAGTGCTGCACCAGGCTGTCGAGCGCCTCGCGCTGCAGGTCAAGAATCACCAGCCGGGCACCGGCCTGCGCCAGTCGCACGGCCAGAGCGCGGCCAATACCGGCACAACCACCACTGATCATCACAACCTTGCGGTCAAAGACTTTGCTGGCGAAGACTTTGCGGTGCATAGCTGCCCCTCGGCGGTTACGACTGTTGTTTGGCTGACACTAAAACCAATCGCGCAAGTCGCGCAACCGATAGCTGCATCGATGGCGGGGAATCTGTGACGAAAGCGCACTTCAGCGCTAAAAACGCAGCGCGCACTGGCCACATTTTCGACTTGAGCAGCATGCCTCATGGTCAAGTTAGCGCATTAGCCACAGCGCAGCAGATCAACTGCAGTCGTTAAGTCGACTTGCCTGCAGGTAATCAGTCATCGCCCGGTCACTTGCGCGGTTTGGCTCGCGCCGTGGGTTCGGCAACCAGCGGATCATCTGGCCAGTAATGCGCCTTATCACCTTACGTTTCCTGCATTGACACTGCCAACCCAGCCGGAATTCCTATATAAACCGCTATGCTGGCAATTTCCGATTGACTGTCAATCCCCCCCCCTGGATTGACACAAAACGACGCCAATCAAGAACTGGATTGACAGGCATAGCTGAGAAGATCAGTTCCAACACCGCAAAAAGATTGACAGCCTGGCCCGAGATGCGATTACAACCTGCATACCATAATCTGACCGATGGCTGATGAGGGACGCTGAACACCTAACTGGGGAACATCTGAAAAGTCAATTCTCGAAAACCCATCCCAGCAACCATACAAGTTGTAGGTGGGTGACTTCGTGAATGCAGGGCTTTTTAAGAGCTTTCTTAAGCCCCTGAACATGGTTATTGTGCCTATACGCCCACCCCGGCCCGAATAAACCCAAGGACCCCGATCATCAGATGACCTACAAAAAGGACTTATCAGAGCGTGACATCTGCACCAAGTTCATTACACCAGCGCTGGAACAGGCTGGCTGGGACATGCAGAAGCAGGTTCGTGAAGAAGTGAGCTTCACCGATGGCCGCATCTATGTGAAGGGCAACCTGACAACCCGTGGCAAGCGCAAGCGCGCGGATTACGTTCTTTACTACAAGCCGAACATTCCGGTTGCCATCATCGAGGCCAAAGACAACAAGCAAACGGTGATGGCAGGCATTCAGCAGGGGCTGGATTACGCCACCATTCTTGATATCCCCACGGTGTACAGCAGTAACGGCGATGGTTTCTACGAGCATGACCGTACCGCCGCCAGCGGCAGCGTTGAGCGTGAAATCTCGTTGAATGAATTTCCCACCCCGGAACAACTCTGGGAGCGCTATAAGCGCTACAAAGGCATCGTCACACCAGAGGCTGAGCGCATCAGCGCACAGGATTACTTCTTTGACGGCACAAGCCGGAGCCCGCGTTACTACCAGCAAATCGCCATCAACCGCACAGTGGAGGCCATTGCCAAGGGCCAGCAGCGCATCTTGCTGACCATGGCCACCGGCACCGGCAAAACCTACACCGCCTTCCAGATCATTCACCGCCTGTGGAAAGCTGGCGCTAAAAAACGCATCCTGTTTCTGGCGGACCGCAACGCCTTGATTGACCAAACCCGCCGTGGCGACTTCCGGCATTTCAAAGACAAAATGACGGTCATCAAACACAAGAAAATCGATAAATCCTACGAAATCTATCTGGCGCTATATCAAGGGCTCACCAATTACGATGAGGACAAAGATGCTTACCGGGAATTCAGCCCCGATTTCTTTGATCTGATCGTCATCGACGAGTGCCACCGTGGCAGCGCCTCGGATGACAGTGCCTGGCGCGAAATCCTCGATTATTTCAAAACCGCCACCCACATTGGTCTAACGGCAACACCCAAGGAAACCGAAACTGTTTCCAGTACCGAATACTTTGGCGATCCAATTTATACCTATTCACTCAAGCAAGGCATACAGGATGGCTTTCTCGCTCCCTACAAGGTACTACGCGTTGGCCTGAATGTAGATCTGGAAGGCTGGCGGCCCGAGGCGGGCAAAACAGATAAAAGCGGCCAGTTGGTGGATGACCGTATCTACAATCGCAAGGATTTCGACAAGAACCTGGTGATCGACGAACGCACGGAAGCAGTAGCCCACAAGATCAGTGAGTACCTGAAAAAAACTAACCGCTTCGACAAAGCCATCGTGTTCTGCGTGGATATTGACCACGCCCAGCGCATGCGCTCCGCCCTGGCCAATGCCAACAGCGACCTGATGGCGCAGAACCCCAAGTACGTAATGCAGATCACCGGTGATAATGACGAAGGCAAGCGCGAGCTGGATAACTTCATCAATCCAGAAGAGCGATACCCGGTAATTGCCACCACCTCCAAACTGATGACCACCGGTGTCGATGCGCAAACCTGCAAGTTGATCGTGCTCGATAGCAATATCGGCTCCATGACCGAGTTCAAGCAGATCATCGGGCGCGGCACCCGCATCAACGAAGAGTTCGGCAAAACCTTTTTCACCATTCTCGATTTCCGCAATGTCACCGACTTGTTTGCCGACCCGGACTTCGACGGTGATCCGGTGCGCGTCAAAGAGCTGGGTGAAGATGATGAATTTGAAACTCCGGAAGATGAAATCGATGACGGCGAAACCATTACTGACGAAATCGGCGAAGAAATTAGCTTCGACCAGCCAATCGAGCCACCCGAAATCATCACCGGTGGCGGAATCATCGGCGATCCACGAATAAAGCTCTACGTTAACGGCGTTAATGTCGCCATTCTTAACGAGCGTATTCAGTACATGGATGGCAACGGCAAGTTAATTACCGGCAGTCTGAAAGACTACACCCGTCAAAAGGTTCGTGAGCAATACCAGTCGCTGGATGATTTTCTTAGCAAATGGCACAGCGCAGACAAAAAGCAGGCCATCATCGACGAACTCACCGAGCAGGGCATCGTGCTGGAAAACCTCAAAGATGCCATCGGCAAGGAAATGGACATCTTCGACATGATCTGCCACACCGCCTTTGATCAACCGCCACTTACTCGTGCCGAGCGCGCCAAACAGGTAAGAAAGCGTGATGTATTCAGCCAATACGGCGAACAGGCGCGCAAGGTGCTCGACGCCCTGCTTGATAAATATGCCGATGAAGGCATAGAGAATATTGAGGACATCAAGGTGCTAAAGGTCAACCCATTCGACCGGTTCGGCACCCCAACCGAAATCATCAATCTGTTTGGTGGCAAGCAGAATTACTTACAGGCATTAACTCAGCTAGAACAAGCCCTTTATCAAGCGGCTTGAATCGCTAACACAAGAGCAGTAACTCAATGACAAATGTATCAGGCATCGTAAAATCTGCCCGTAAAATCATGCGGCAAGATACCGGCACCGGCAGCGACGAGCTGCGTATCCTGCAACTGGGCTGGATGTTGTTTCTGAAAATCTTCAGCGATAAAGACAAAGAGCTTGAGCTGATGGACGATAACTACATATCACCTATTCCCGCCGACTTGCACTGGGACCAATGGGCAGGGGACGACGAAGGCATGACCGGCGACGAGTTGTTGCAGTTTGTAGACCGCAAACTCTTCCCCACCCTGTCGGAGATTGACTTATCCAACGCCAAGCGCCGCGCGGTGCTGGTGCATGAAGTCTTCGCCAACAACTACAACTACATGAAATCCGGCATTCATCTACGCCAAGTCATCAACAAGTTAAATGAAATCGACTTCAACAACAGCAAAGATCTGCACCTGTTCGGCCAAATTTACGAAACCTTTTTGAGCGAACTGCAAAGCGCCGGTACTTTGGGCGAGTTCTACACCCCCCGAGCCATCACCCAATTCATGACCGAGATGGTAAACCCCGCGCACGGAGAAACCGTACTCGACCCTGCATGCGGCACCGGCGGCTTTTTAACCGCCGTGATCGAGCACCTAAAGACCACTGCCAGCAATGTGGCCGAGCGCGAAGCCATTGGTCACAACGTGCGTGGCTGGGAGTACAAACCGCTGCCCTATATGCTGGCCAATACCAATCTGATTCTGCATGACATTGTTACGCCCAATATTCAGTTTGGCGACTCCCTGCAGCGCCCTTTGAGTGAATACAGCCGTAAAGACCGGGTAGATGTGATTATTGCAAACCCGCCCTTTGGTGGCGTGGTGTCTAACAACAATGAAAACAACTTCCCGCAGACCTTCCGCACCAAGGAATCGGCCGATCTGTTTCTGATTCTGATGATTCACCTGCTCAAGGACGGTGGCCGCGCTGCCATTGTACTGCCCGATGGCTCACTTACCGGCGACGGGGTGAAGCAGCGAGTTCGGCAGAAATTGCTAGAAGATTGCAATGTGCACACTATTATTAGACTGCCAAATTCAGTGTTCAAACCCTATGCTACCGTGGCTACAAACCTTGTTTTCTTTACAAAAGGTGAGCCTACAAAAAAAATATGGTACTACCAGCTGCTGTGCCCTCCCGACATTAAGGCTTACTCAAAAACAAAGCGAATTTGCAACGCAGACTTCGATGCCCTCAGAAACTGGTGGCGCAACCGAGTAGAAAATGAGTTCGCTTGGTCTGCATCTATTGATGACATCATTCATAGAGACTTTGATCTCGACATAAAGAACCCAACTAGACTTAAGTCAGGCAATGAGAAGAATGCAAGGGATTATATTGACCAAATAAATTACGACTTAAGCGAAATATCATTGGAAGTTAAGGATATATTCAATTCATACTTCCAGCTTTCAAATTATAAAATAGTAGAGCTGGGAAGTATTTGCAGAATTGAAAAAGGACAGACAGGAATCACAAAAGCGCTACCTGGTGAATATCCAATGGTCACGACAGGGGAAGAAAGAGGATCACACAATGAATACCAGTTCGACTGTGAAGCTGTGTGCATTCCCTTGGTCTCTTCAACGGGACATGGTCATGCATCGATAAAAAGGATTCACTATCAGGAAGGAAAGTTTGCACTGGGAAGTATATTGGCGGCAGCCATTCCAACCGATAGCGCTTCTGTTTCTGCAAAATACTTATATTTCTATTTGAATAATTTTAAAGATGATGTTGTTGTTCCTTTAATGAAGGGAATGGCTAATGTTACATTATCAATTGGCAGCTTAAAGGAAGTTAAGGTCGTTTTACCATCGATTGACGATCAAGAGAGACTGGTTTCATTGATGGAAAAGTGTGAAAAGCTCCGGAATACCCTCACGAAATCCATGAGCGACTCCGATGAGATGATAAAAGCTGTTCTTGGTGAGATTATCAATTTAGAACAGATCAGTGATGATTAACAAACTAGCCAAGCTTGCGCCAGTGTCCACCGCACTGGCGTCGATCTGCCTGACGCTGTGGTTTGTCGAAATCAGCCTGCCGGTGCTGACGTTTGTCGCGGCGATCTTCTTTTTTATCGCTTACAACTCCCACGCCTACCACTTCAACCCTTTGTTGGGTTTTTCGGTTATCACTTTTTCGAGGTCACCATTTAGGGCGATATCACCTATGTACTAATCACCCGCCAGAACATTACCGACTGCAAGGCCGTCTCGCAGGTAGTGCAATTAACGGAATACATGATTTTGGATGCCAAACATGCCTGACAACGATCACCTAACCAACCTGTTCGCCTTGGTCGATGATGACACTGCGCCCAACCGACAACGACTGGCGCAACTGCGCACAGGTTTTGTCGCGTCGAGATTTTGAGACGCTGATGAGGAAGGGCTGGTAGCGATGATTGCCAGTCTCTGGCAATCATCGCACAGATCAGAGCCTCTCAACCGCTTCGCACCGGCGTGAGTATGGGTGTAGCAGAGCACACGACAACTTGTCTTGCGCCCCGTGTAAGGGCGACATATAGATTTTGCGCTGTCATCAACTCAGGATGCAGGATGACCGATACGTCTGCCTCCAGGCCCTTGAGCAGTAATGTACTCCCGACCGAGCGGCGTGCAATTGGTCGAGCAAGATGTCGATTCCGCTCGCGAGCCTGAATGGCTGCAGTCAGAAAGTCGGGGGCCCCTCCTGCCACTGCCTGCATGGCAGAGCGACAGCAGTGCAAGACCTCAGGTCGGAACACGCGTGAGCCCGGCTGGTCAGCGAGGACATTAAGCATACGATGCGCTCGCTCTAGCGTTGGCTCCGCGACAAATGCAACAGCCTCAGTCTCAGCGGGGGTCGGGGGCGTCCGCGCCCTTCCTCCACGCAGAGACTCGACACGCGCTCGCAGGTTTGCGGCACCAACCCCCGTCATCACGCTTGAAGCAAATTCGGCGAGTTGTGCCAGAGGATTGATGCCTTGCAGATCGAACTGCCTTGCAAAGTTGACTAAATCTCTTAGGTCAACGGCTTCGACAGTCATGGCTCCTGGGGTCTGGCTCGTTAGCTGATGGCGGCCTTGCACGTTCATGGCGTCACCGATGATGAGGACGGTGCCCTTAGCGTTGGGGGCCTCAGTTCTTGCGGCCGCCAGGCGCTGCTGGACTTCGGTCCCAGCGTTCAACTGAACCAAACGCACTTCTGCCGGAGCCGTTCGCATATCCACAGGCTGGCCAGCCTGAAGTTGTTGCCGGATAGCGAGCAACCACTGCCCAAGGTTTTCAGCCCCAGCCAGCCGCCAGCGCCATGGCGTCCTCAGTTCACCCGCCGCGGGAAATTGGGGCTGAACTTCATTCGCCCAATGTACCAATCGATTACCACGGAAACCGAAGATGGCTTGCATTGGGTCGCCGAGCACGCAGGTTGGAAGTACCTGGGCCAAAGCTGACACGATGGCATGCTGGACGACATTACAGTCTTGGTACTCGTCGACAAGCAACCGCGCGTAACTGGCACGGAGAGGCTGGGCGAGGTGTCCAGCGTGCAGTAACTGCCTGGCGGCTTCTCGAATTGCAGGGTAGTCCGCGTTGGGCTGGTGGAGCTCCAAGATTTGCGGGTTGTGGCCGCTTCGCGCCGGGAACTTGGCGATGAGGCGCATTGAGAATCCGTCGATGGTGGAGACCCGATACGCGGAACTAGGGACGCCTGCCCGTCTCAGGCGCGCGCGCAAAGCCGCAACTCCTGCGTTCGTATGCGTTAGGACGAGGATGGGCTTGCTCTGCGGATGCGCGATGAGCGTGTCAGCAATCAGCTGAGTCTTCCCACAACCTGCGGGGGCTGTTATTGAGCCACGCTCGATGGCGAAGATGTCGATTTCAAGGGACACTTGTAAAAGTCCAGAGCTCGTTCGTTACTGTCATGAAACCTGCTTCGGCGTTCTGCAGAGACGGGCCAACGATCTCCTTCGCGACTTCCTGGTAGGTTGTCAACGACTTGAACCATCCGCTGTTGCGAATACGTGCTGCTGTGCCCATTAGCTCTCGGTGAGCGGCTGAGTAGCCGTCCGCTAGTCGCTCAGCCTCAATATCGTTCAGCGTCACGCGCCCTTGGGACCTAGTCTGGATATGCTCATTCATCAGTTCAGCACCCACTATCGCTTCGGCTTTCGCCAGAAGGGCATCAAGTGCTTGATCACTGAGATGGCGGAAGATCTCATCTTCCAAAGTAAGTCCCGGACGCCAAGTAAGAATTTGCCCACCTAACGCCAAGAATTCTTCTTCGAGGCCTGCGGTTGACGGCTTGTCGGCATCCACAAAAACCAGCACGCGATAGCCTAGGTTCCGAAGTGCAGCTCCGCGGATCAGGCTGTTATCAGGGCTTCCCCCGCCAGCGTTCACATACGCACCTCCATGAGCCATAAACGATGTGGCCCCGAGGCTGGCCCACCATTGATCGAGGCCACGCGCGAAACCTACCTCACTCGCCCCCTCACACACGATGATGGATTTGGCGAGAAACGCCTCCGGGTCGGTACGCAGGGTACTCTGTACTTCGTTAGCTTGCCCTGCCGTCATAACGCTGTGGCGTTCAGGCCCCGATCGAACAACGAATAGCTGACTACCGGACAGCTCGCGAAGCGCGACCGGCGAATGCGTCGTCATGAATACCTGCAGCGGAGCTGCAGCGTCCTTCGCGCCTAGGGAGTCTAAGAACCGCATTAGCCGATGAGGTTCGAGTCCATATTCCACCTCATCGACTAGAGCAATGGGTGCGGCGCTGGCCGCAGCCCTCTGAAGTCCAGCCACTAGCAGGCGTGACGAGCCTGTACCAAGGGAGCGGAGTGGAATGCCTGTCTCACTGTGCAATGCGATGGCCCCCTCACCAATCGACACAGAGTGAGCGTCAAGAAGTGCCAGTGGCATCGCCCCGACCGAAACGCCGAGATTCTGCGCGGTCTGCTGCACAATCTCAAGTGTCTGGGTGAGATGTGCGGCCGCTTGATTTCCAAAATTTGTTCTTGCCTGCCTGGCGGCGCGCGCGAGTTCGG
>MDTG01379670.1_pt1 | contig 13471 bp, 9 predicted proteins | sample 811421 | NCBI WGS metagenome assembly MDTG01 (sample SAMN05326645, study PRJNA326480) | marine metagenome | isolation source: seawater | place: Pacific Ocean: South East | collected 2011 | reverse complement strand
GTCGAGCAGGAAGGGCTCGACCGAGAGGCGCATCCGCGCCTTGTAGGCCGCCGCGTCCAGGTAGCTCGCGTCGCGGCCCCGGGAGATCCGCACGAAGCGCCCGCCCTCGCCCGCGACGGCCTCGGCGTGGCTGGGCAAGTGCGGCAGCCCGAGCGCGCGCGCCCAGGCGCGCGTCAGGCGGGTCGCGGGCAGCGCGGGGTCGGCCTCGGAGCCGTAGCCCCGCGCGGCGGTGTTCTGCTGGGCGGTCACGATCGTGGTCCGCCACTCCATTTGCTCGGGGCGCTCGTAGCGCGCGCCGACCAGCCCCACGTAGACCCCGCGCGGCTCGCAGCTGCCCGCGGGACCGCGGCGGGCGACGTTGTGCCGCTCGCCCGCGTTGACGAAGTGGGTCGGGACCGCGACCCCGAGCAGGGCCGAGAGCGCGACCTCGTCGTAGCTCATCAGCCTGGCAAGGGTCAGCGGCTCGCGCTCCTCTGGCTGCCCGATCCGCTCGAACCCGCCCGAGCTCCGCTCGCCGCTTCGCAGCGTGTAGCCGTCCCCCGGCCCCACGAACACCAGCGGACGCTGCCGGAGCGCGCGCGTGATCCAGCCCCGCAGATCCAGCTCGGCGTAGACCCCGCGCTCGACCGGGGTCCCCGTCTCGCGCTTGAGTTCGAGCACCTCCTCGATCAGGGCCGCGCTGCGAGCGTGCAAGAGCGGCGCGACCCCGGCGGCGTGCTGCTCGACCTCGCTCGCCCGCTCGGCGAGGTGCTCGATCCGATTGGCCTCGGTGGGGAAGGCGTAGGGGAGGGCGGCGCTGGCCGCGCACAGCTCAGCGAAGGTCTTCATGGGGAGGATCCGGCGACTCAGATGGCTCTGAGGCGCCCAGGAGTCTCAGCGTCAGCGAGGCCGAGAGCGCGCCCAACACGAGCGTGCCCGCGGCCGCGACGGGCGCCGGTACCACGCTGAGGGTCCCCTCGGGGATCAGCCCGCGCGTGTAGGGGGCGGAGTTGGCCCAGAGCACCAGCCCGACCACCAGGGCCACGGCCGGCGCGGACATCAGGACCACCAGTCCGGCTTCCCGCAGGTGCGAGCCGCGGGCGGGGCGCAAGCAGGCCGCCCACCACAGGAGCAAGGCGGCGAGGCAGAGCGAGGACTCTCGCAGCCAGGCCAGTGGAACGAAGCGAGAGAGGGTCGGGAAGATGTCGTCGGCCTGGCCGCGTTCGTCGACCCCGTTCGGACCGCAGGAGTAGACCGCGGCCATGACCGTCTCGTCGCCGTCCATGGCGAAGTGGGGGACTCGGCTGACGAAGGCGGGGTCGATGGAGCGGATGCTCGTGACGCGCACTCGCCAGGGGTTGCCCCAGGGGTCCCTGCGCGTCTGCGCTCTTCCCTTCGCCGCCGCTGCTACGACCTCGTCGAAGTCGCGGCTGAACCAGGCGACGGCAGCCCGTTCGGGTGCAGAAGCGACCACGAGCGTCGGAGCGAGCAGAGCCAGCAGGCCGCAGAGGAGCGCGCAGCCCGCGAGCGCTCGTTGGTAGGGGTGTCTCAGGGGCAAGTCGCTCACACGCGAAGGCTAAGGCGGGGGCGCTCTCTTGCCCAGCACGCTCTGGCTAGCGCGGATCGACGAAGTCCGCGTGGAGGCGGACCAGGCGGCGGGTCAGGCCGACCCACACCAGCGCCAGGAGCGCCGTCACGCCCGCGATCGGGGCCGCGCCGAACCAGGGCGCGCTGGAGAGGGTCAGGATCAGGCCGCCGGCCAGGCCGGTCGCGCAGGCGTCGGTCATCGTCTCGACCAGGGACTGGGTCCGCAGGCGCGGCTCGGGCGGGAGAGCCTGATAGAGCAGGAGCAGCCCGGGCTTGTCGATCCCGTCCTTGAGCACGCGCCAGCTGACGGCGCTGACCACGACCAGCCAAAAGGTCAGCTCGCTCGAGCCGCTCAGGCTGGCCAGGGCCACGCCGGCCATCGTGACCAGGACCGCCAGCGGCAGGACCCGCGTGGCGAAGCGGACCCCGAAGCGCGAGAGCAGCCGGCCCGCGAGGAAGAGGCGCAGCCCCAGGGTCAGGCTCGCGATCACGGCGTAGGTCCGGCCCAGGAACACCGCGGCCTCGGCCTCGCGGTAGCGCGCGCGGACCTGGCGGAAGAAGCCCAGGTCGACCAGGTAGTAGCAGATCGTGATCAGGCCGCAGAGCAGGATCAGCCGCGCCACGTAGGGTCGCCAGCGCGGATCCGGCTCGGCGAGCGCGGCGGGCTGCTCGCCGCTCCCAGCGGGAATTCCAGCTGGGATCGCAGCCGCGCTCGGGCTCGGCGTCGACTCGACCTCGGGGAAGCGCCCGCCGATCAAGCGCAGGACGCCGACGGCGAAGAGGAGCAGGGTCGCCGACACGAAGGGCAAGGCGCTCGGCGGCATGACCCGCAGCAGCGGGGCCACGCCCGCGCCGCCCACGACGTCGCCCAGGACCTCGCCCGCGCCCATCAGCGCCAGCAGGCGGCCGGCCTGCTCCTGGTCCAGCAGGCGACCCGCGGTGGTCCACAGGATCAGCAGGCCGAACACCCACACCAGCAGGACCCAGGCCGCCAAGAGCAGCACCAGCTCGCGGCGCCCGCTGAGGTCGCCCAGGACCTGCAAGCCGACGGTGCCCGCGGCCTGCGCGAGCAGGACCAGGCTGGCCAGGTGCACGAAGCGCCGCCTGCCGAGCGAGGCCCGGTAGGTGACGCCGCCGCTGAAGATCAGCGCCGCGGCGCACACCAGCACCCAGCCGTAGGCCTCCGCCGGGTAGTGGCTGAGCAGGGCCGCGTTGGCGCCGCTGAGCAGGACCACCCGGCCGCAAGCGAGCAGGAAGGCGAGGGCGAACACCCAGGCGACTCGGGGGCCTTCGCCAGGGCGGAGGTCGAACCAGCGGAACATGGGATCGGGACCGTCTAGCGAGCTCGCGGGAGGAGCGCAGCCGCCTCGCTCCCCGAGCGAGACCCTGGCCCGGCCGCCTACTGCAGGGCGTGTGCCAATCACGGCGGCGGAAAGGCTTAGGGCAGCGGGAGAAACCAACGTTGCCCTGGGGCGGAAACCCCCGTTAAGCGCGAGTGCCAGCAGGCAGCCCTCCCTCGACCCGCTAAGCTGGGCCAGCCAGGGAGGGGGCATGCACGACGTGGATCCAGAGCGCGAAGGCGCCCTCCTCGAAGCCCCTGCCCAGCCAGGGGGTGAAGGTTGAGCGCAGCTAGCGAGCCCCTTCCCGACGCGGAGACCGCAGAGCCGATCGAGGTCGAGCCCCCCGTCCCGCTCTTGCACGCGCTGAGCGAGCGCCGCGCCCTGCGCCTGAGCGCGGCGCGCTGCGTCGCCTACGGGCTCTGCCTCGCGCTGCTCGGCTACCAGCCGGCGCTGCTGGTGATCCTCAGCGCCTGGACCCTGGCCCCCGCCAGCCTGCTGGCCGAAGCCGGACGCGCTCGCGCCCAGACGCGCGGGCAGCGCCTGGGCCTGGTGGTGGCGGTCGCCGTCGCGGTGTGGCTCGGCTTCCTCGTCGCCATGGGCCAGGTCGCCTACGGCAAGGCGATCCTGGAGGGACAGTCGATCGCGTCGGCCCTCGAGAGCGCCGCCCGCTACCTCGACATTGGCGAGCGCCGCCGCGGCGCCATGAACCTGCTCCCCGCCGTGTATCTCTTCCTGGGGATCCCGGCCGTGTCCTTCGCGGGCGCGCTGCTCCTGCGCGCTCGCCGCGGCCCCGCCGGCCCGAGCAGCATGAGCGTGCTCGGGACCTGCCTGGCGCTGGTCACGATCCCCTTCGCGATCCCGGTCCTGCTCCAGCGCGGGGCCGGCGACGCCGGCTTCCTGGTCCTGTGGGCGGCCTTCGTCAGCGGCGTGCTCTTCGTCGGGGTGTGGCTGCTGCTCTTCCTGGTCGACTGGTTCGCGGCGCCCCGGGACCGCTGAGCGCTACTTCCAGGTCGCCGTCTCGAGGACCTTCTGCATTTGCCCCTTGGGCGAGAGGGAGGTCTCGAGGGCCATCATCATGAAGGTCTGACCGCTGGCGTCGGCGCCCGTGATCAGGCGCACGTGGATCTGAATGTTGTTGCGCTCGACGCTCAGCGTCGCGCTGAAGAGCTTGCGCTTGCCCAGCTCGTAGGGCTCGACGCCGGGCGGGGTGGCGCCCATCTGCGCGGCGAAGTTCTGCGACCAGGTGTCGAGCACCTTCTCGGGCGGCATCCCGGTCGCCTGCAGCCAGGCCCGCAGCTGGCTGCCGCTGGGCGCGGTGTAGCGGACCTGGCCGTCCTCGACCTCGCGCTCCCAGTCCTTGGGCAGCGTGAGCTGCAGCTTGCCGGGCAGGGTGACCTGCTCCTGCGCCACCTTGGGCTCGGCGAGGGGCGCGACCTTCAGCCCGGCCACGGCCTGCGCGAGCAGGTCCTTGGTCTCGGCCTGCTTGTCGCTCGGGCTCATCAGCCAGAGCATCAGCGCCTGCTGCGAGTTGCGGCGCAGGATCAGCAGCCGGCCCTTCGTCGGGTACTCGTCGTGGAAGTGGCCCGTGATGGGGTACTCCAGCCCGACCAGCCCGTGCGAGCGGGTGAGCTTGCCCTTGCCGAGCTTCAGCGCCTCGTCGCGCTCCTGCATGCTCTCGCGCAGCCCGGGGAGGAAGGCCTGGAGCTGGTCCGGGTCGGTCGGGAGCGGGACGGGCAGGAAGATCCCGATCACGAACACCTCGTGGGGGTGGATCAGCATCAGCATCCCGTCGCGCTCCTGCTGGGCGTCGGCGGGCATCGCGATCACCGCCCAGCCCTGCCCGGGCGAGCGGAGGGTCACGCCCTGGAGCGTGGCCTCGTTGGGCTTGAAGCCGGCGATGCGCTCGACCTTGGTCTTGCGCGTCATGTCCTTGGCCTCGGCCTCGTTCACGGCGAGGTCCTCGGAGCCGCCCGCGTCCTTGCGCAGGGTCTGGGTCCGCTTGCCGTCCTTCTCGTAGAGGCTGAGCGAGTCGCTCGAGTTGGCGTGCAGCTGATCGCCGAGCTGCTCGAAGGAGATCTTCTCGACCTTCGCCCCGCGCGGGAGGTCGAGCACGCGCAGCTCGACCTCGCCGCCCTTGCGCTTGCCCGTCGCGACCAGGTAGGAGACGACGTCCGAGTCGTAGACCGCTCCCTCGACCTTGCCCTCACGGCCCGGGAGCGCGCGGCGCTTGGTGGTCCAGCTCAGGTCCTCGCCCACCCGCTTGACGCTCGCGACGGCCTCGCCGAGGTCGGAGGTCTCCTTGCTCGTGCCCGAGACGATCCGCCCCTCGGCGTCGGTCTCGGTCGTGGCGTGGGTGACGTGCTCGCCCTTGGGCAGGGGCCACCACTCGTGGTGCTCGAGCCGAAAGCCCTGATCGGTGCGGATCAGCTTGGTGTGGCTGTAGCCGACCTTGACGTAGCAGAGGAACTGCTCGTGCCACTGGTCGAGCAGGACCTCCTCCTCGGCGCGCGCGGGCGCGGCCAGCGCGAGCAGGGCCAGGAGCAGGGCGAGGGGGAGCGAGCGCATGGGACCTTCTTCCGTGAGCAGGAGACGCTACGCCTTCCCGGTAGGGCCATCCAGGGCGGGTTACTCAGGCACGCGGCTCCCAGAGGTAGCTGCCATCGGCGCGAACGAGACCCCAGCGCCTGCCCAGGCTGACCCTCGCGACTCCTTCCGGTCGAAAGCGGCTGACCGAGTCGAAACGAAAGGGCACAACGAGCTCGCCTTCGGCGTTCACGTAGCCCCAAAGCTCGCCGTTGGAGACGGCGGCGAAGCCGCTGCAGAAGTCCTCCGCCTCCGAGAAGCGTGGCTCGATCCTCCAGCGCCCGGATTCGTCGACGAAGCCCCAGCCTGCTTCGCCGCGAGCTGCCGCCAGGCCCTCGCTGAAGGAGCGCACGGCCAGGAATCGGCACGGGATCACCAGGTAACGCGTCTGCTGGTCCAGAAAGCCCCAGCGCCTTCCCTCGTCGCCAGCCCGCGATACCGGTGACAGGACCGGATGGTCGACTAGAGGCGGGTCGATCCACGGACCGCCCCAGAGTTCCTCGCAGGACTCGTCGACGAACTCTCCGCTCGCCGCGATCGTTCGCCAACCGTCCAGCCATACGGCGGCGCGGCCAGCTACGAAGGCGGTCCCGTTGCGGAATCGGGGCTCAATCGCGAAGGCTCCGTTGAGGTCGATGTAGCCGCAGTAGCCGTCTCTCTTCACGGGGAAGAGCGGATCGAGGTAGGGCGGTGGGGGAGGGGAGCAGGGAGGCTCCGCTTCGGGCTTGGCCCCGCCGATCGAGCTGAGCGCCGATCGCGTGTCCTCGTCGAGACGTCGAGCGCGCTCCTGCGCGAAGGGGAAGCGCCAGTAGCCCTGTGAGTCCCAGACCGTGCTGCTCGAGCGGGCCCAGCCAGGCGGGAGGGGCCTATCCTGTGGCCAGCGCACGATCTGACGCAGCCGATCCTCCTCCGGGCGATAGGCGGTGCCGAGGGAGGACTCGGATTCGCGCTCGACGTAGAGCGACTCCAGAGTCTCGACCTCCTGCTGCGCCCCGGTCATCGCGGCCAGGCACTCGGCGTAACGGGACCCCGCCAAGAACTCGCTGTAGATCGGTTGGTAGTCGCAGGTGATCGCGCACTCGACGGCCGCCAGGGCTTCACACAGTGCGCGCACCGCGTCCAAGGCAGCCGCCTGGAACTCCAGGTCCTTCAGGAATTTGACCCAGCGAAGGGGGTGATAGGCGAGGACCGCGTCGACGCCAAAGTAGAGGTCGAAGCCGCTCGGAAGGCGGAGCGAGTGCTCGGTGGTCGGAAGAGACGGCTGAGCAGGGAGGTAGACCCAATCGCTGCAACGCTGGTCCACCCACACCGCGGTGTCTTCTCCGAAGTGGCAGTAGGCCCGCAGCGCCAGCAAGCGCCGAAAGTCCTCAACCTCCGACGGAGACCCCAACTCCAGGGCTCGGATCGCCTCGGAGTCCGGTCCTGCGGGCAGGGAGAGCAGCGCGACGAAGTCCATTCCCATGGGCGCAGCTTGCCCAAGAGCGCGACCTCGTCAAGCGCCCGCCCCGGGCACCTCGCGGGCGAAGCGGGCGAACTCAGGGCGCTCGGTCCAGCCCTGCTTGGCGTAGAAGGCGCGCTGGTAGCTGGCGCGGGTGCGGTCGTTGTGGAGCGTCAGCCGACCTCCGCCGCGGGCGGCGAGCTCGCGCTCGATCCGCTCCAGCAGCCGCCGCCCGAGCCCCTCCCCGCGCCGCTCGGGGTGGACGAAGAGCTCGCTCAGGTAGCCGTCCAGGCGGGTCGGCGCGAGCAGGTAGGGCAGCCAGTGGACCTGCGCGTAGGCGAGCAGCTGCTCGCCCTCGGCGGCGACCAAGGTCAGGTGGCTGGGCCCAGCCCCGCGCGCGAGCTGAGCCGCGAGCTGCTCCGCGCGCGGGAGCTCCTTGCCCAGCTCGGCGCAGATCGCGCCCAGCAGGCGGGTCAGCGCGGCGAGGTCGCCGGGGGCGACCTCGCGCACGCAGACCTCGCGGGCGGCCTCGCTCAGCTGATCTTGGCCCCGTCCGGCAGCTCGCGCAGGGGCTGCAGGAGCACGGCGCCGCCGTCGGCGTCGTTGCCGGCCAGGACCATGCCCTGGCTGACCACCCCGCGGATCTTGCGGGGCGCGAGGTTCGCCAGGTAGACGACCTGCTTGCCGATCAGCTCCTCGGGGCTGTAGTACTCGCGGATCCCCGAGAGGACCGTGCGCAGCTCGCCGTCCGCCAGCTCGAGCTCGAGGTGGAGCAGGCGGTCGGCCTTCTCGACGGCCTTGGCCGTCTTGACGCGCGCGATCCGCAGGTCGAGGGCCACGAACTCCTCGTAGCTGATCTCGTCCTTGGGCCCGCTCGGCGGGGGCGCCTTCTTCTTCTCCTTCTTCGCCTTCGCCTTGGGCTGCTTCGGCTCCGGCTTGGGCTTGGGCTTGTTGTGGCGGGGGAAGAGGTTGGTCTTGTTGATCTCCGTCCCCTCCGCCAGCTGGCCCCAGCTCGCCCACTCGTCCAGCTTCCCGAGCCCCTTGTTGGCCAGGGCCTCGACGTAGCTGCCGCAGCCCAGCGCCGTGAGCAGCTGCTCGCACTTGCCGGGCAGGGCCGGCCAGAGCAGGAGCGAGGCGATCCGCAGCGCCTCGGCGCAGGTGTAGAGGATCGTGCCGACCTCTCCCCGCTTGGTCTCGTCCTTGGCCAGCCGGAAGGGCTGGGTCTTCTCGATGAAGCCGTCGATCGCCCGCACCAGGGCCAGGGCGCCCTCGGCGGCCTGATCCAGCGCGACCCTGTCGAGGGCGGCGTAGACGTCCTCCTTGGCCTTGGCGGCCGCGGCCTGGACGGCCTCAGCGCCTTCGACCGCGGCCTCGGCCTGGGGCAGCTTCCCGCCGAAGGTCTTGCTGGTCATCGTCGCCACGCGGCTGAAGCAGTTGCCCAGCGTGTTGGCGAGGTGCGCGTTGTAGACCTCGATGAAGCGGTCGTGGCTGAAGTCGCTGTCGGTCGTGCCCAGGGGCCCCTGCGTGAGCAGGAAGTAGCGCAGGGCGTCGAGCCCGAAGTCGGACACGTATTCGCGCAGCTTGGCCAGGTCGATGAAGTTGCCGAGCGACTTGCTCATCTTGGCGCCTTCGCTGGTCCAGAAGCTGTGCGCGTAGAGCACCTTGGGCAGGTCGACCCACTCGTAGCCCGGCTGCTTCTGGAGCGCGAGCAGGAGCGCCGGCCAGATCCCGGCGTGGAACCAGAGGATGTCCTTGCCGATGAACTGCACGTCGGGCGCCCAGCAGCGGCGGCGCTCGTCGGTGTCGACGGTGGTCAGGTAGTTGAGCAGCGCGTCGATCCACACGTAGATCGTGTGCTCGGCGTCGCCCGGGACCGAGATCCCCCAGCCCGAGACGCCCGTGCGGCTGATCGGCGTGTCGCGGAGCGGGTCCTCGGCGGTCCCGCGCAGGCGGGCCAGGATCTCGTTCTTGCGCGCCACGGGCACGACCTTGAACTCGTCCCGCTCGATCCGCCCGATCAGGTCCTCGGCGTAGGCCGTGATCTTGAAGAAGTAGTTCTTCTCGGTCTTGCGGACCAAGGGCTTCTTGTTGATCGCGCTCTTGAAGTCCTGCTCCTCGGCCTTCTTGTCGGGGACGTACTCCTCCTGGCCCGCGTCGTACCAGCCCTCGTACTCGCCCAGGTAGACGTCGCCCGAGTCGAGCAGCGCCTTGACGTAGGTCTCGACCCGCGTCTTGTGCCGCTCCTCGGTGGTCCGAATGAAGTCGTCGTTTGCGATCCCCAGCTCGGCGAAGGTCTCGCGGAAGGCCTGCGCGTTCTGGTCGGCCCAGGCCTGCGTCTCGAGCCCGCGCTCCTGGGCGGCGTCGACGACCTTGGTCGCGTGCTCGTCGGTGCCCGTGAGGAAGAAGGTCGGCTGCCCGCGCAGGCGGCTGTAGCGAGCCAAGGCGTCCGCGAGCGTCGTCGTGTAGACGTGGCCGATGTGCGGCCGGTCGTTCACGTAGTAGATGGGCGTGGTCGTGTAGAAGGTCTTGTCGGTCATGGCGCGGAATCCTAGGCGCTGAAGCTGGGAACGGAAAGCGCGCCTGACCCCGACTCGAGGGAGGGCGCGCGACTCACTCAGCTAGCTGCGCATTCGCTCCATGACGAGCCTCCTGCTGCAGGGACGACGTGAGGCGAGGCCATGACTGTCGGGGCTCGCCCGACGAGCCTCACCCGTCAACGCTCGCCATGACCAGGCTGGGGCAGAAGTCCTCCGGCGCTGGCAGCTCGCCTGCGACCCCGAGGGCCGCGAGGCGCGTCCGCACGGCGGCGGAGGTCAGCGAGAAGGCCCCCGCGCCGCGGGCGGCCTCGCCGAAGAGCGCCAGGGCGCGCAGGTAGGCCAGCACGGCGGGCTTGAGCCGACCCAGGCGCGCGCCCAGCTCCGCGGTGGCCTCCCCGCTGGCGGGCTTGGGAGGGCGAGCGTCGCGCTGGTCCTGGAGCGAGAGCTGGACCCCGCGCCGACTCGCGGGGCGGAGCCCGAGGCGGAGGCGCTGCTGGGAGCGGACCCCGGCCTCGGTCTCGCTGGAGCGGCGGAAGAAGCCCAGCCCGGTCATGGCCATCGTGGCCAGTCCGAGCAGGTTGTAGGCCATGGTCTTGCCCACGTTGCTCGCCAGCTCGCCGCCGCCGCTGGTGGCGACCACGAACACCAGCTCCACGCCCTCCGCGCTGCGGTCGAGGGTGAAGGGCTGGCCGGGGAAGAGCAGGCTCCCCAGCAGCGGCTCGGCGAGCTCGAGCGAGAGGGGCAGGAAGAGCGCGTCCGCGCTCGGCTCCCAGCGGCTCGCGCCGCGGAGGGCCTCGTCCAGCCGCGGCGCCTCCCCCGCCGCGAGGAGCCCGCGCTCGGCCCGGGCGGCGAGGACCTCGCCCAGCCAGCCCGCGAGCGCGCGGGCGTCCGAGGCGGCGGCGGGCTCGGACGCCGGCTCCGGGCGAGGGGCGGCTCCCTCCTCGAGCGGCGGCAGGTAGCGAGCCCCGCAGGTCGGGCAGGTCAGGGGCAGCTCCCGCTGGCGCCCGTCGAAGGTCTGCGCGCGCGCGCACACCAGACAAGGGGTCTGGCGCTCCCAGCCGACCACTCCCTTGCGCTGGAGGTCTGCCCAGGCGGCCCGCGCCGCGTCGGGCCAGCTCAGCGCGCCGCCGCAGAGCTGACAGGGGGTCGCGCGCCCGCAGAGGAAGGCCGCGCGCTCGAGGGGGACCTTGAAGATCTTCTGGCAGCCCTCGCAGGCGTAGGAGACCTCCTCGCTCGGGTCCCAGGCGACCCCGGCCAGGGGCTCGGCGCTCGCGAGCGCCTCCCGCAGCCCCTCGGGGAACTCGAGCTCGCCGCCGCAGAACTTGCACGCGGTCTGCCCGCGCTCGAGGAGGCGCGCGAGCTGATCGGGCCGGCACTCGAAGGTGCGCTCGCAGCCAGGGCAGCGGTAGGTGCTCTTCACGACCCCAGCCTAGTTCATGAGCGCTACCCTCCGCGCCAAGCCGCGCGGCGCAGGGGAGCCCGGGGGCTCCCCTGCGCCACGTAGCGGAAGGAAGGGAGGGAAGACGGAGTGACTAGCGGGCCATGACACGGCCGGCGGCGCCGCGGGTGGGGGTCGAGTGCAGCACCTGCCCGCCCTGGCGGATCGAGAGCACCTCGACGTCGAACAGGAAGCTGACGTAGCCCGAGGGGACGATCAGGACCTCGACCTCGACGTTCTGCAGGGTCCCGCGGCGGAGCAGGCGCAGCTTGCGGTTGATCTCGGCGTAGGCGGGGCGCTCGGGGACCGCGAACACGGCCTGGTGCTGGCCGACGAGGAGCAGGCGCTGGTCGTCGGGGAGGTCCATGGACTCGATCCGGCTCACGGGCACCGTGCGGCGGAGCTCGGAGATCGAGAGGGTCGGCTCGGGCGAGCTTCCGTCCGCGAGCGCCTGGCCGCGGATCCGCAGCGGGAGCGCGCCGTAGCGCTCGAGCGCCTCGAGCTGCTTCTTCAGGTGCTCCTGGGCGGTGGTTCCGCTAGCGACGCGATAGGACTTGCCCGCGCCGTCGTGCAGGATCACGGCGTTGGCCTGGGCGTCGACCTCGACGCGCTGCGCCTCGAAGTCCACCGGGAGCGGGGCGATCGGGTTGGGCAGGGGGAGCGGGGCGGGCAGCCTCGGCACGAAGCGGACGGCTTCGTTGTTCGAGCGGACCCAGAGCAGGTGGTAGCGCAGCGGCCTCCCGCCGGGGCCGCCGACCTCGACGCGCAGGTAGCTCGTGGCGGCGGCGCGGCCGGACCAGGTCAAGCTGCGCAGCGAGGCGGGCAGCGCTTCGCGCGTCGGGGTGCCGAGCCGGGCGTTGCGCCCGGGCTGGCTGATCGAGACGAGCAGGATCTGGCCGCGGAAGGAGGGCGGCGCGAAGCTGGGGTGGAGGAGCCGATCGAAGCCGGCGCCGATCAGCTGGCGCGTGCTGCGGACCACATAGGTGCCCGGCGTGACTCCGCGCACCGCCTGGGCGGAGCTGCCCGCGCCGGCCTCCTGGGAGCTCGGCGCCGGGAGGCTGGGCGACGTGGGCGGGGTAGGGAAGCCCGGCGTCGTGATCGGCTGGGCCTGCGCAGGGAGGGAGAGGGCCGCGAGGGCGAGGAGGGCGAAGGGGAGGGCTTTCATGTCTGTCGCTTTCGTTCGTGGGTGCGCCCTCCCAATGGGCAAGGGAAGCGCCACTCCACCTAAGTCCTTCGCCTGCAGCGCCTCTGGACGGGGTGTCCAGCGGCTGGACACCCGCTCGCCCGAGGATCTGAGACGCGCGTGGGCCGCTGAAACGGAGGCGGGGGAGTGTCCGAAGGCTGGACAGGCCGGGCCTCGCAGGTCCGTGGCCGGCGGGCAGCTTAGGATCGTCGGCATGTCCGAGCTCTCCTGGTCCTTTGGCGGCGCCCCCGAGCGAGACCCCTTCCTGGGGCGAGTCGCGCGGGTGTTGGGCGAGCGCTTCGAGGTCGGCGAGCCCCTGGGACGGGGGGGCGCCGGCGCGGTCTATCGGGCGCGCGAGCGCGCCAGCGGTCGGGAGGTGGCGCTCAAGGTGCTGATCTCGGCCAGCGAAGGCGCGCGGGCCCGCTTCCTCGATCGGGAGGGGGCGCTGACGGCCTCGCTGGACCACCCCGGAATCGTGCGGATCCACTCGGCCGGCGAGCTGAGCGGGCTCTCCTACCTGGCCTACGAGCTGGTCGAGGGCGCCCGCCCGCTCCGGGCTGAGCCGGGTCCTGAGGGGCGCCGTCAGCTGGTGGAGCGTGTGCGCGACGCCGCCCTGGCGGTCGCCTACGCCCACGAGCGCGGGGTCGTGCACCGCGACCTCAAGCCCGACAACGTGCTGGTCGACGACGCGGGGCGGGTCCGGGTGGCGGACTTCGGCCTCGCCTGGCGCCCGGGAGTCGACCGCCTGACCCAGACCGGCACCCAGCTGGGAACGCCGGCTTACATGGCGCCCGAGGCGTTGCTGACGCCGAACTCGGAGTGGGTCACCCGACCGACGGTCGACGTGTGGGGCCTGGGGGCGATTCTCTACGAGGGCTTGACCGGGGAGCTCCCCTTCCCCGCTGAGACCCTGACCGAGCTCGCCGCCTCCGCGGCCAGCGGTGTGGTCACCCCACCCCGCAAGCTGGATGCGAGCGTGCCCCCTCGCCTGGAGGCCGCCTGCCTGGCAGCTCTCGAGCCGGACCCCGCTCGCCGGCTGCCCGACGCCGCCGCTTTCGCGCGTGAGGTCGAGGCCGCGCTCGCCGATCCCGGCGCTGTCCGCCCCTCTCCAGCGGGTCTGGCCCTGTTCGCCGCGCTCGTCGGGGCCGGGCTCTTGGCTGCCGGGTGGCTGGCCCGTGGGCCCGAGCCCTCCGCCACGCCTACCGGGGAGCGAGCCAGCGCGACCGCGAGCGCGCAGCGAGCCGAGCGGCTCCGGGAGGCCGAGCGGATGCAGGAGGCCGAGCGGCTCCGGGAGGCCGAGCGGCTCCGGGAGGCCCAGCGGCTGCAGGAGGCCGAGCGGCTCCTGGCGCGGGGCGAGCGCGGCGAGGCCCTCTCGCTCCTGGACCG
>MDTG01054140.1_pt1 | contig 13472 bp, 21 predicted proteins | sample 811421 | NCBI WGS metagenome assembly MDTG01 (sample SAMN05326645, study PRJNA326480) | marine metagenome | isolation source: seawater | place: Pacific Ocean: South East | collected 2011 | reverse complement strand
GAGCGTATGTTTCTAGTGAAGACGTTGGTCCCCACCATACCACGGTATTGGCTGCTGTTAACGTAACACCATGTGCTGCCGACTGCGGTTGGATGACTAGCACCCTTGGATCGGGGGTATTTTGGAACCGTTTAAAGATGTCGGTTCGTTGCGCTACGGGTACGTCCCCCCGTATTACTTCTGTAGACACCCCGTCAGTACGCAACTTATCTGTTAATATGTCAATAGTATGTTTGAAAGGTACGAACACCAAAACCTTTTGACTGCTCTCATCAATCACCTCTTTCAATACTTTGTATCTGTGTTTGATGTCGAACTCTAACGTATCACCTTCATCGGTATAAACCGCCCCTGCGGATATTTGCAGTAGTTTATTCATAATAATTGCCGCGTTCATTGCGGTTACTTCATCATCACCCACTGTCATGGTCATGCGTTTGCGCAACGTGTCGTAGTATTTTTTCTGTTGTCGAGTAAGTTCAACGTGTCGGTTTGTGTATGTCATGTCAGGTAGATCAAGACATTCATCTTTGGTAAACCGTATGGCAGGTTGTAGTATGTTAAAAACTGTATCCGATGCGTGAGGTTTTATCGTCCACCTAAATTGTGATACCTTGGTCATCACCATATCACGGAAAGAACTAAAGAACCGTGGCACAGAATTTGGATTGATTAACTTAGCAAGGCCGTAGGCATCCAATGGGGATTGAGCAGCAGGTGTACCTGTCATCAACCACAACCACGTATTTTCATTCACAATACGCCGTAATACCTTCCACCGTTTGGATCGTGCGTTCTTGTAATGAGTAGCTTCATCAACAATAATCAGATCGAACCCACCATTTATGATGTCTTCGGCTACAATCTCAACACCGTCATAGTTTATTATGACAAACTCAGAACCTTGCTGGATTATCTCGCGGCGTTTTTTAGCTGCACCATATGCTATTGATACACTGCGATGCGGTGTGAACGTAAACAGGTCTTCACGCCACGCGCTATCCATAATCGACAAGGGACATATAACCAACACGCGTTTTATTTTGCCTTGCTTCATTAAAAAGTCCGCTGCCCAGATAGAAGAAGCGGTTTTACCTGTACCCTGCTCGTTAAAACAGAACGACTTCTTATTCATGGTAAAAAAGGCTGCGGTTTTCTTTTGATGGTCAAACGGGGCGTACTTACCTGTCCACGTGTATCTACCGTTGATAGGAGATGGTACATTTATATTTAATTTGCGTAGTGTATGCGCTTCGTCAATACCCCATTTTACCAATACTTCATGGTCTTGTACTGACTTGCTTTTGGGTATCGTTTCTGTGACACGTTTTGGGTTACGCAGCTTGAGCAGCAGCGCCTTACCATCGACTATTCTCATGTAATCCTCCTATTTAGGGAATTCCCTAAATGGTTTATTTTTTCTTCTTATAATTCCGAGCGCGGTTCTTACTGCGGTTTTCTATTTTTACACCGTCTTTATTGGAACCACCTTTCGACAAGGCTTTCTTATGGCTGATGTCTTTGCCTTCACGTTTATCAGCTTTACCGTTCCTGTTAGCATCTTTACTGGTGCGATCCATCTTACGGCGGGCACGCTGACGTTCCATCCTAGCTTCAAAGGCTTTACTACCTACAGGTTTATTCTTTTGTTTAGGACGATCTTTGGGATTTTTATATGGCATTAGTTGGCTCCGTTATGAACACATTCAATAATAGGACAATATCGTCTGCACAATCCGTTAGGCCGTGCGTTCCACATGTCTTCTTTTGCTGCGGTTTCCATCTGCCCGTACTTACCGAGCCATTTCTCCCACAGCTTGGACTTATCATACTCCATGTAAGTATCTTTTACCAAGTCATTACAAACTACAAATAGTAATGCGGCGCGTACCTTTTTGATCTGCGGATACCGCGCCATCAGTGCAAGAGCCATTAACTCTAGCTGCCCTTTGTCCGCATACCTAGAAGATTTGCCTGTTTTATAGTCCACAACGGTGGCTATTTCATCGTCCAATATTACTAAGTCAGCAATACCACGAAACCAAACATTAGAAGCGTAAAAGTTACAAGCCTCTAGGTTTTCCGTCAGGCCCATCTTTATCTCGCACAGCTTTTCACCCTTTCTGTCCTTCAAAGATGTTAGGGCTTTCTTCGCATAGCTGAACTTTGCGGGTACAGGTGTATCCTTACCAATGAAGTCTTCGGCCATTTTGTGGAACTCGTTGCCATATAGTATAGCCTCGGTCTGCACGAACGGCACCTCTTTCAAGATGTGTTTGTGGTAATACTGCTTCGGGCATTGCTCAAAGTCTTTGATCTTACTGAAGGACCACGGCCATACTTTTGTCACTCACATTCTCCATACGATTTGCCTGTTCCGCTTTCGCATGTGATCGGCAATCCATCAGCCCATTTAGGTGTTTGGTTCATACATTCTTCGACATATGCTTGTGCTTCACCCAACTCCTCGTCGGCTACACAGGCCACAATGCTGTCATGTACAGTTAACACAACCTTGTATCTCTTGGCAATAAGTAACATTTGGTGTCCTATGATACAACGTGCAATAGCTTGACACACATTCTCCACCACCTTACCGCCGTATATACGTTTTGGACCTCTGCGTGTTTTGTATGTGTATTCGGGACCACGTTCCCCTTGCTCTGCGGCCAACCCATGATAAAACATAGGTAGACCAGAAGGTAAAATTATTGAGCTGGTAGGTGCGTCCACCTTCAATACGCCTTTACGCCCAAAATCTAAGGTATCCCCACGCTGCATACACTGAACCATATTATTAGCGGCTCGCCACAAGGAACTGATCGCACCGTTAGCATCGCGGTATACCTGTATGATGCGCCGCGCTTCTCCCAAGTCTATGTACACGCCCATGCCTTGTAATTGTGCTTGAAACTTAACGGCACCCATACCGTAACCTGCGCCAAGGATTGTAGTCTTACCCACAAACCTTTGATCTTTGCTTACCCCATCTACTGGCACGTTATAGATACTGGACGCCATATATTTATATACGTCCTCACCGTCCGCAAACTGTTTGGTCAGATCATCTTGCCCTGCAAGCCACGCTAATACACGCGCTTCGATCTGTGAACTATCGCAGTCTATCAGGGAATGTCCTTTGGGCGCTATTATGCTACCCTTTAATTTCTTACCGTTCGGGCCACGGCTAGGTAGGTTCTGTAGGTTGATCTTATCGTCGCCGCCCCACCGTCCAGTATGTGCCGCATAATATCTTACAGGGACGGGCAGAAGTCCACGGTCCGAGATGTCGATGAACCTTTGAGTACGTGTTTCTTCTAACGTAGATTTACTACCAAGTCGCGCTGCTACTAACGACTGCACACGATCATCCTCATGTTCTAACAACTGTTTGAACTCTTCGTCGCTCTTGGCAAATGCAAATGTTTCTTTGCCTGTGGTTAGGCTTGTCTTCATCGGGGGTTTAACCCCAAACTTTTTTAACAACTCCGCAAACTTCGGGTTGGACATAAGGTCTTTCTTATCTTTTACCCCTGCATCAAATAGTAGTTGGGTTTTGCGATCTTTTACGTCTTGAAGGTGCGACTGCAATAACTCACGGTCCAAGTCTAGGGTAGGCTCTGTAAACATACGCAAAGTAGCGTCTATCAAACGTAACTCGCGGGGCGGGAACTGTCGTGCCATCCTACTAAAAAGTTTATAGGTGAGGTCCACGTCATTAATACAGTAGTCGCCGTACTCCGCTAAATCTACGGGTCCAAAATCTCCACGCCTTTTCCCGAGCGCACGTACGACCTCTGTCCCTTTAACGCCGAGATTGTATCTTTCAGATAACGCAGCGAGGCTTGCGCGAGCTTCAGTCCCATGTAAGGCACGGGCAATACACAAAGTATCGGTATACATCCTAGGACGAATATTAAAATGCCAATTAAGAATGGCACCATCAAACATAGTGTTATGGCAAAGTACCATAGCTTCATGCCAGTCGAAACCGTTGAGATATCTTTTAAGTTGTTCATGCGTTCCACTAGCCCACTCCGTTTCTCCATTGTTTACTTTTACAGCTACGCCGATCACCTCAAATCGAGGATCACGTACATAGGCTTCTGTTGTTAGTTTAGACAGAGAGTAATCTCTATCATAATATGTTTCAAAATCTAGCGTTATAAGGTCCATCAACCCTTACTCACTAACTCACCACCACATGCCATGTATCCACACGCGTCCACCCAGTTGTCTGGATGTGACGGGTTCGACTTTATACGCGCAGCTTTTAACAACGTCATCATCACGGCTACATCTGTGGCGCTTACATCCACGCCTAAATGCACAGACCAGTACTTACCTATGGTACTGAAGTTATTCTCCATGTTGCCATGGTCAGCCGCACGATCCTTGGTCACATATCCTTTGGCGGTATCTAGCACCTGCCCACGCGTTACCTTACGCGCTTCCCTTTCAAACACTTCATCTGGTGTGCCGATCTTCTGCATCAGCTTATATACATACCCATAAGATGTTTTGGTAGCTGTAGCTATGTCGCTCACAGTGGCCTGTGGATGTTTAATTTTATACGCCCACACTATGTCTGCTTTACTTTTCTTAGTCATGCCGTTCTCCTAAACGATTAAACAGTTTTTTTCTTCTTCAGTTTCTTTTTGCGGCGCTGTGCAATATATTCAAAAAGTTTTGTACTTAGCTTTCTTTGCACGAGGTTTACATAACCCTCGTTACTAGCTTGCATTGCAGAGGCGCGGTGCGTACCCCCTGCATATTCTCCTACGTAATACACAATACTGTCTCCGTACTGCGTATCTCTAATCGCATCTTCAAATGCAGTCTTGCCGCGCTCTTGTACGATGTTTAAAACCTTGCTCATATCTTTTTACCTGCCTGTCTTAAACCACGAACAAACAAATCAAGTTCCTCACGTGCAGTCCAAAGTTCCTGTTGTATACGAGGCCGCGCATCGTTTCGATGTTCTTCGTCCTGTAAGTTATCAACCTGTCGCCGTAACCATTTTAGTTCGCTCTCTTGGAATGGGGTTAACTTAGTATCATCCATGTATGCCTCCATTGTTAAAGTGGTGCCCCATGTCTGGAAACACGGGGACTAACCGTGACGCGGTTTCTTCGGTACGATCACATACGCTATGAACAATCATGGAGGGCGCTGCTCGTACTGCTGCGGTTTTCGTGGGACAATATCCATAACCCACAACCCACTCACAGCTAGGGTTAACCGTCTGAGACCATAGACCATGCACGTAACTCATCCATTACCGTGTGCATGTTGTCCTCATTAACAACCATGTCCAGTCCCCCTGCGGCACGTATCTCTTTTAGGTTCTTAGCTTGCAAGGGTGTGGGTTTGTTTTTCCCTGCCTTACATTCGATCCCAAAAAATAATCCTTCGTAACATCCTATAATGTCAGGCACACCGCTACCTCCGTAGCCACCTGTTACAGGGTAAAAGTAATAGGCGCGTAGCTGCTTTAGCTGCTCTACCACTTTCTTTTTAACTTTTGCTTCGGGTGTCATTGTCGTCCTCCATGATACCAGTACCCCCCAAGCGAGGAGCCGTGACCCCTCGCCATTTAGGGAATTCCCTATTTGTAGACCCAAAATAAGTATGGGCCGATACGTGCACCCACGCCATCTACATCATTAGGTGGTGGTGGAACTTTCAGCATATTCAGCGTAGCTATTCGCTCTTGCATCCAGTTTGGTAGCTCGTCCACAGAATTGTAGTGACCATCGACTTCTTTGTCAACCTTTCCAATACCAAAACTTGTGATTGTAACGTGTTTAGTATCAAATGCTACGTTTACACGATAAGTTATACCATCGGTTGTACCCATGTGTTTGCACCTTACACGTAGAGGTAAAACGTATGGGCATTTACTTTGTATCCCACACCCTCTACGAAGTGACCATCTTCACACATACTCATAGCAGCGCACTTGTGTTGCATATCTTCCGACACCTCGTCTGGTTCGTAAGATTGTACCATCTCCACCTCGAGTCGGTAGTTTTTGGTCACGTCTTTGACACGCGCACAGTTGACCACTTGTTTACCCCATCGCTCGGCAATGTGAACAAAGTCCATAGGCACAGCACGATCACTAAACCTGTTGGCTTCTTCCTGTTGCTCAAACATATCACGGACAGCGGCATCAAGCTCCTTGTCGATAAACGTATGACCAGACTGCACCATGGTTCGTAGCTCGGCCATCAAACGTTCTGCGGCTTTTTTGTCTGAGCCATAACCGCTTGTGTTGAGGCCAACGGTAAGTTTTGCATGGTCATAATTTGATCGTACGGTGCTCTTGAACTTTTCTACTTCTTGTCTAACATTTTTCACCAAAGCGGTAGCACATTCGCCCACAGTGTAAGATACAAGATGTCTCTTAGCATGTTTCACGGCGGTATCCATGTTGATCGCCATACGCATGTTGTGTTGATCGCCACTGGTACAATACTTATTGTTCTCAATGTTACGTGCACACACGATGTACTTATCCTCACCGTGCACACTGGTCGCAAAGTCACCATACCCGATGTACCCCGTAGTCATCAGGTCACCCTCACGGTAGACATATACTGTATTGTTACTGCGTGGTATGGTCTTTACGCGTAACGTTTTTTCTACTGCGCGAACGAACTCGCGTAGTTGAGGTTTCATCTTATCTTGTTCTAGCACCTCACCGATATCATCTTTAGGCGTAAAACGAGCCGCTTGTGCTTTGGCGGCGTCTACTATTGTATGATTTATAGACATTTTTTATCCTCTCACTTTTTTTGTAAAACCGCAGACTTTGTTGATCTTGCGGTTGAATTGCGCTTTGACGCATTTAATATGCTCCGCGTCACTTTCAAACATGTGACGCGTATGATAAGCGGTTTCACCCATTATCGCGTACATAAGATGTAACCGTAGTGTGTGTTCAGAGTTAGTTATAACCTTACGTGTAGTCTCTGAATTACTTTCAAAACTATCAATTATATTCCATCCGTAACTACCTAATTCACTACGAACTTCCTCACGCATACGGTTGTTGTACTCGTAATCTCTTGTAGGTAACAGCGGATACATAGTGAACGCCCATTCGCGGAACTCAGCAATAGCATCCTTCATCTTGGCTTTGGCTTTCGTATTTACCCGAACCTTGGGCGGAACAGGCAGCTTCTTACCACCGTCCACAAAAGATATTTTGTCGCTGTCAACACGAAACGTCAGCGCCACACCATCATCACGAGATGTTAAGTGTTTATTCCATTGGTTTTTACGCGCATCATCAGGCAGCGCCCACGCAGCTAACGTGTTGCTCTTGGCAAGATAGTATTCTGTGTCACCTACTTTGATGAAGTGTTTACCGTTACGAATGATGAACCGCATACCCTGTGGCAAGTGTCTGTCTAAGAAACTATACCGACTGTTGTGTGCACCTTGCCCTGTACCATTACGCACCTTGATTGTAGTCGTACCATCTCTGTGTCTACGCCACACGATTGGTGCAAGGTTAATCATTTCTGCCTCGGTTGGTTTACCTTTGTTATCACTGTAACCCCAAGTGCGAAACACATCATCACCAGTGTTATATCCGTCTGTCAGCACGTAGCAGTTGTTGTTGATCTTTTTGATCCGCTCCCATTTACGCGCACGGTCACCAAGAGGACGTATGTTGTGTAGTACAAGTTTACCACGCAGCGGTTTGATAGCATCGTAGCATGCTGCTACTTTATCGAATGTGCTTAGTGTTATGTTTTGCCAATATAAGGCCATTGTATTTCTCCATTTGTTATGAGGTGACACCGCGCCACCCCTTCCATTTAGGGAATTCCCTAAATCAATAATTTTTACCCACGTACCACGCGGCAACCACCAACACGGATACCAGTACCCCCCAGACAAGACGCTTGGGTATACGTATAGTAAACACGTTTGTATCGACAGCAGTGGTAACCTTGGGATCGGTAAGCGTTGATTCAACGACGGGCTGTGCCTCCTTCTGTGTAACACGTTTTGGCTTGGCCTGTACGTGAGCTCTTCCGGGGTCAGGTTTGGATTGTGCTTTTGGATTGATGTCATCCAACTCAGCGGAGGTAAACGCATCCCATTGACCCTTACCCTTACGCGAGTGATTACCATAAAACACGGGGCCATACTCCGTAGTCAAAACTTCACGCGCCTCACCTGTTACGTTATCAGGAATGAACCAACACATACCGTCCCACTTTGCGCCTAACGCCTTGGCCTGTTCCTTTGTATCAAACGTAACATGACGTAAGTAATACTTTGGTTTGGCCCGTACGGGTTTATCATCAACAAGCGCACTTATGTTGAATGGTTCTTCTACTATCTCAATAGCACGTTCTGACATTTGTGCCATACTCTTGTTCCATACGGCCATTTTCACTTGCACCGATTTCTCGGTACGTCCTAGTTGATTAGCAATATCTTTGTAGGCAAAGCCATCGTTTCTCAAAGTTATAAGCGTTTCCAACTCTTTACTTGTCCATGATTTGTTGCTCATAGGGGCAAAATTTGTTGTAACCATGACGGTTATCCTCCAGTTTGTGGCCTTACTTTTGGCCTTATTATTTTGGACACTACATCTGTCCGTTCACATTGAACCATGCTATTTCTATCGAAAGCATAGATCGGGTCGTAGTACGCACTTAACGCATCACCACATTCTTGCGCACTGGGGAAAACAATACTTGATCGCACGAATTCCCCTTGGATATGATAACTTAATACCATGATCGTAAAATATTCTATCAAAAGTCTGGTTCTCCATTTTCATCAAAGGTTGGCGTTTTGAAAGTGAAGTCACGCTCCACCTTCGGCTCTGGTTCTTTGGGTTGCAAAGGTATAACGCCTATAGCTTTCAACGCTACCTCTAACGTGTTAGGTATATCACTCATCTTCATCCTCCCAGTCTCGTTCGATTTCTCCTAACCCCTTACAGTTATCGCACTCCACTTGGTATTCTTCCAAGTATCCGTACGGATTTGTGGAACTCATAGGCACAGCACGTTCACGCGTCTGTTTACCTGTACCGTCACACTCAGGACATGCGATAAACGGATTATCTACAAAGATATTATTCAATGCATACGTCCCCCTTGGTTCTGCACACACCGCTTCAAGAACGCGGCGGCTTCTTCCTCGGCTTCACGTACGACAGTATCTTCGTGCGCATCTGCAAGCATATCAGAGCCATGGTCACGCATGAAATCATCAAACATACCCATGATACCTACGAGTATAGACGCCCTTATGTGGACAGGCTGCTCCATGAAATCTTCCATGAACTCCATACCGATAGACACATCTGTATCGTCAATGTCAGCGTGTATCTCTAGTACCTTCATCTTCTTAGCCATCATAAATCCTCCGACTGTACATGCACCGTCACACCGTGATCGGGCTTGGCATTCTTGTTATCCACGATCACCCACAACACAGGATGATCCCACGTACCCCAACCACCGTAGAGGTAGCCATCTGTAAACACGATAGACGCTTGTGGTTTTATGTTATGCTCGCGCAAATATGCAGGGACACAACGTACATCTGTGCCGCCCCCACCTACAGGGTTAGTCTTGGCCGCTACGGTATACAGTTCGTCGTTGGTATACTTCTCGTACCCACAGACTTCTGTGTCCCAATAGCTTACGTGTAACTCGTCAGGCTTGACTGCTTCACAGATACCAACCAATTCACTAATCATTATCTGCTGTTCACGCTTACCGATGGAACCAGACATGTCGTTGTGTTCTGCGATACACTCAACTTGTTCTGAGATGCCGCTTGGCATGTAGATACCTGCCGACACGTATTTACGATTTGGTTTATTCCATGTTGAGTAGTCGCTACCTGCACAGGTTGTTTGTACAAATTCACGCAACGCTTCACGCCAATCAACCTTGGGCTTCAACAATTCTTCCATGTCACGGTTGCCACCACTGCCCATCTTACCTGCAACAAGTGAACCTTGGCGTATGGCCTCGTCCACCTCGCGTTGTATCTCACGTTGCTCGTCGGGCGTCATGTCTTGTGCACCTTCCCAATCGTGATCGTCGAACCCTTGGGGATGATTGCCACGGCCACCGCCGCCACCGCCATCTTCTTCGTTGTATATATCCCAGAAGATTTTAGCCGTACCCCAACCCTTGTATTTGGGATTATGGCATCCACCCTTGGGCATCTTGACCCAACCATCTTCGCTGTACTCCTCAATGATCTTACCATTGATATCGTAGTCCATTGCGATGTTGGCGGTGTGCGGACATATCTTCCACAAGTGTGCCCACGTTACCAAGTGACGATACATCTTGTGGAACACCTCGTGTATCACGACGAACCGTAACTCTGCATCGTTATGTGCAGATACAAACGCCCTACCGTAAAACTCGTCACGTCCGTTGGTACAGGCTGTTGGCACCTTGTCATCAATCGTACGTTCACCGATCATTAGCAACCCTGATATCTCGGGGATACGCGGCATGATATCAACGACTGCTTTGGATAGCCGTTGTTCTTCCGTTAGTTGTTTACCTATTGTCAACATTATTCTTTCCTCCATACACGTGTGTCACGTGTCATTAGATCAATTGTTTTCATTGCAATTTTTATTTTTACTGCTCTAGCCGCTGCGTATGTATTTCCTCGTAGAGAATCTGGAATTACGAAACTGTCCCCGACCTCCATCTTTTCAAGCGTTAAGCGTAACTCGCCTTTCTTATCTGCACCCCGTTCTGGGATTGGGATATTTTTTTCTATTTCAAACATTATCTTTTCTCCATTTAGGGAATTCCCTAATTACTTTTTATCCGCTGCAAACATGTAGTTGTTCTGCATTGCCCATGCGGTGAACTTCTTGTTCTTCATCACCATTGACTGCTTACTGTACTTGGGTGCACGTACACCGTTGGCGAACATACCCTGTGCCTCCACGTCCAAACGTGGCATGTAGTCCATCCACGCGTTGAGCCAGTCAGCTTCGATAGATGCAAGCGTACGATAGACAACCATACAAATACCTGCGGCACTGTCAGGAACTTTGGCTTTCTTTGGCTCGTCCTTGATAGACTGTAGACTTGGCAGTTGGTCAGACAGTTTCACAAACGCCATCAAGTCCATAGCACCACGGTCACCGATAGTACCCATCAGTAGAGCCGTTAGCGTCTGGTCATCGAACGCATGACGTTGGTGTAATATGTCAGACGCAGAGTGTAACGAGCGTGGGGTCACAAACGCAGTCCGCTGTTGCTTCGGATGAAATATGTATGGGTTCTCGTCAGGGTCTTTGATTTCCTCGAATGATGCGAACAGTTGAGGATTGTCCTTGCACCAACCAAGCAAGCTGTGGTCGATACCTTCGTTGATACCCCATTCGATCCACGCCATGTTGTCAGTCTTACGCACCTGTACCACGGACACACGGTTACGTGCATGTGGTGGTAACATGTCACCCACACCCTCGGACCCTTTGTTAGTCGTCGCATACACAATGCTGTCAGGATGCAGCTTGATGCTACCCACCGTACGTTCTTGCATGACGCGTAGTAGTGCGTTCTTAACGGCAGGGGTGGCCTTACCAAACTCGTCAATCATAACAATGATCGGCTTACCCAGATGCGCACCCAATTCTTCGTTGGGCACAAAGGTCACATAGCCTTGCTCGTTCATCACTGCCATGTTGGGCAGGTTCAAGTCACCCAAGTCTTTTGTGGTACAATCAAAGTAACACGGTGTATGGGTGGGGAACAACTCCGCTAGCATGTGAATTGTTGAGGATTTACCATTACCGATGTCACCTTGCAGAAGTATGGTACGTTGAGTGCCCACCGCTGCGATTGCTTTGACACACTGGTCTAGGTTGAGGGCATACATTTGTTGTGCATTGTTCATTTGTTCTTCTCCATTTTATTTAGGGATTTCCCTAATTGATTAATATCCAAAACCGTGGACGATAAATAATAGTGCGAGTGGGACGCCAAATACGCATAGCGCCCCGATTAGGTCTTTGAGAAAATTGCGGATACGTCCCTTCATTCTTTCTCCTCTTCTGATAAAAACGAACGCAGGTTCTTTTCTGATACGTCACCAAGCAACTCCTCAATCGCGGTCATGTCACCTGCTTCCACATCTTTTTTGATTTGCTTCAAAACTTTATCAACCAATTCCATTACATATCCAGACTTGGTAGTGCCGCGATAGCAGCGGTGATTTTGTTGCGCGTTTCTTCACGCAGCGATGGGCTGTTCTTGATCTGATCTAGGTTAATAGTACGATCACCCGATATATGGAACGCCTGTTCCAACCGTTGCCGCATGGCTTCCATCTGACTATCTTGTGTGATGTTACATGTACGCAACATCTCGGTCAGCTCGACGGCTCGGTCAAACACACTGTCATACAGACGATTGCCTTTACCTTCCTCGTTCACATCCAGTTGACGTGCGAGTGTGGTTAAGTTGTCATACAGTTTTTGCCATAGGTCATTCATAGCAGCAGTGATACGTGTGGTGTATGTATCTGACGCACTTGCGCGTACCATGTTCAAGGCTTCGTGTGGTAAATCCAACACCCAATTACCTGTGTTGCCACCATCTGGTAACTCATTATAGGATAAACGAAACGCAAACTTGCGCCGCACTGTCTCACTTGTTGGATACTCGTCACGATTAAACAGTGTACCTAGCTTGGCTTGGGCGTCCATCACCTTCCAATCATACACACCCATGAACTGCTCGACTAGACGCTCGAACTCTTGTTGTAGGTCGGTCATCACTTCGTTGTATTTGAAATATTGTTGCGTGGTCAGCAATCGGGAGCCGTTGTCAGACCATGGCATTGTCATGCTGTAGTGCATGTTACGCACGTTGCCTGCAAACTTCTGTACTGCAATCAACTCGTCACAGTTACCCAACAGCTTCTTGCGTACATCGGCTACGCCTTTGTCGGCTTGTGCCAAACTTGTTACTTCGTTGGACGCTTTGAGGTCTTGCTTACGTGCAGTCCATACGGACGCGTTGAAGTCCACAGTCATTGCGGATGATGAAATACTAGGTACTTCGATTTGTGGTAGTTCAAGAATATTATTCATTATCTTTCTCCATTTGATTTAGGGAATTCCCTAATTGTTATCGGGTCTTCTGGTTTAGGTGTAGCAAGTCGTCCTTGCGTGTTACGAGCGTGTAACCTTGCTTGGGCAGTGGTACTGTGCACCAACTGGCACGTTGCTCTGCTGCTACTACATCACCACATGACATACAGTTTGGGTAGCCCAGTGCACGGCGTTTGGGTGAGAACGACTCTCCACACACGACACACTCAGCTTTGTGATTTCTACGCGACATTTTTGACCTCCGAATGATTTAGGGATTTCCCTAAATGAAAGTTGCTGTGAACAAGACACACGGGTGCCTCGGTAGCTAACATCGCGCTAACTACTCTGT
>MDTG01132912.1_pt1 | contig 13474 bp, 13 predicted proteins | sample 811421 | NCBI WGS metagenome assembly MDTG01 (sample SAMN05326645, study PRJNA326480) | marine metagenome | isolation source: seawater | place: Pacific Ocean: South East | collected 2011 | reverse complement strand
TAGATGTATTATTATTACTATCTGAATTTATATTTTGATTAGACATTTAATTAATCTTATTAAATATTATTTATATAATTTAAATTCCAAAAATTTCAAATTTTAATAAAAAATTATATAGAATAAATATTATTATTTATGTATCTAAATAATTATTTATATAATCATTATAATCATCATCATTATAATCATCATAATTACTATAAATATCATCATCATCATCTTCATAATCAAGATTACCATTATTGAAATTCAAATAGTAATCTTCTTTATTATGATAACATTTACTCTGATATGATTTAGTATTACTATTATAATTTAAACAATTTACATTGCTACATATAAAGCATTCATAATAATCTAGTTCAAATATATCATTATATTTCATATAAATATTAGATGCAATATGAATTAATTGAAATTCAATTCTAAGAATTTTAATAATATTCGTAATTTTTACTACACAAGTTTTAATGAATTTATCAAATGTACGCTTATCTGAATTTATAAAACTCCAATTATTAAGCACACAATCACATAATTCATAAAAATGTTTTAATCTTAATGAATCATCTAAATATAAATCATTATCATTTGTAGTTTTATATACTTCATCATATTTTGATAATAAATCTTTCAATTTATTAATAAACTTATTTACATCTTCCTCTTCTTTCATATTACCCTTATCCTCCATTATATACAATATTTAAAATACTATATTAACTATTATAATTAACTATATACTTATATTTTATAATTCACATTTTATATCAAAATATATTTAAAAGATAGTTTATATTATATATATGAATAAATAACACCATTATGGTTTCTAAAAAGAATAATAATTCGATATTTTTCGAATATATCAAATTATATAAGAAATATAGAGAAGAATATGGAAGTAATACAATAGTGTTAATGATGGTAGGGATGTTTTATGAGATGTATTCATTGAATGATGAGGATGGTCCAGATTTAACGAAGTTATCATCGATGTTAAATATATTGTGTTCACGTAAGAATAAGAATATAACTAGTATAGATAGTTCAAATCCCTACATGGTAGGATTTCCAGTGCATACATTAGATAAGTATATAAATATTTTAGTAAAAAACTATAAATATACGATAATAATAGTAGACCAATTTGATAATGAGATGGGTAAGAATTCGAAAAAGGATAGGAAGGTGGTAGATATAATATCTCCATCGACTTATATAAATGAGATATGTGATTATAAGTCAAATTATTTGATGTCAATATATTTTTATAAGATATTAGATAGAAAAACGAAAAAGAATAATTTATATTTTGCAATAGGATTAATTGAATTATCGATAGGAAGGGTATATTTATACGAGGATTATAATAAGGATGATAAGTTATTTTATGATAATTTATATAGAATAATATTAAAATATAATCCGAAGGAGATAGTATTATTTGGAGATGATATAGATTATAATATAATAAAGAAAAATATTAATTTTGATAATTATTGTGTGCATAATAAGATAGATAATTATAATAAAAATATAAATGACAATGTGTATCAAACTGAAATATTAAAGAAAGTATATACGAATACGGGAATGTTAAATGTAATTGAATATATAAATTTAGAAAGAAATCCGGAATTATTAATAACTTTTATAAATTTAATAGAATTTACATATAGTCATAATGAAAGAATAATAGAAAGAATACATAAACCAGAATTTTTAGATAAAACTAATGAATTGATATTAGGATATAATTTAATAAAAAAATTAGATATAGTAAGTAATGATAATAATAAATATAGTAGTTTACTAAATATTTTAAATAATTGTAGCACAAATATAGGAAAAAGATATTTTGAAAAAAATTTATTAAATCCTTTAACAAATATAGATATTATAAACAAAAGATATGATAATATAGAATTAATGTTAAAAAAATTTAATAAAAAATTTTTGTATGAAATTTTTAGAGAAAATTTAAAAAATATTTGTGACCTTGAAAGATTCTTCAGAAAAATTTTTTTATTAAAATTACAACCACAAGAATTCATAACTATAATACAATCAATTAATGTATATTATAAAATATTAAAAGATTTCGAGAGTGTAAACAAGGAGATAGACATAACGGGTATAATAAGTTTTAAAAAGGAGAAGAAGATGATAAATAATTTATTAAAGAAGATAAGTGATGTATTAAATATTGATATGATACATAAATTTAATTTTGATAATATAAATGGGCATATATTTGTGGAGGGTAAATATGATGATATAGATAATATGCAAAATGATTTAGATGAGAATATAAAATATTTTGAGGATATATGTAAAGAGTATAATAGTATAAGTAAAGATTTTAAGAATTTCTTTAAAGTTGAATATAATGATAATATTGGTTTTCATTTACAGATAACTGTTAATAGATTTAATATATTTAAGAGAAAATACGATAAAGATAAAATAGAGAGTATAACAACAAAGAAGTTATCAGCAAGTAGTAGTATATATAGAGTATTTTTAGAAGATTTTAAAGAAAGAAATGAGAAGATAACAGAATTAAATAATGAAATAAGAGATAAATGTGTAGAGAAATATAAGGTATTTTGTAAAAAATTATATAATGAGCAAATAGAAAATTTTACTAATATTATAAAAAATATTGAAAATATAGATTATACCTGTAATAATGCGTATAATTCAATAATATATAAATATTGTAAACCGAATATAGTGTCAAATGATAAATCGTATTTAGATATGAAAGAGGTTAGACATCCAATAATAGAGATAATAAATGAGGATATAAAATACATAACGAATGATATAAGTTTAGGAAAAGAGGAAGATGGTATATTACTATATGGTATGAATTCAGCAGGTAAAAGTAGTTTAATGAAATCAGTAGGATTAAATATAATAATGGCGCAAGCAGGAATGTATGTAGCATGTAATAATATGACATATATGCCATATAATAAGATATTTTGTAGAATACCAGGTGGAGATGATATATTTAAGGGTCATAGCACATTTGTATCAGAGATAAGTGAGATAAGAAACATATTAAGAAGTTCAGATGAGAATACATTAGTGATAGGAGATGAGTTATGTAGTGGAACTGAAACTAATTCAGCGATATCGATAGTGAGTGCAGGAATAATTAGTTTAATAGAGAAAAGCACAAGTTTTATATTTGCAACACATTTGCATGAATTATCAAAATATGAAAGAATAAAAAATATAGAGAAGTTAAGTATAAAGCATTTATCGGTAGAATATATAGATGGAACAAATATATTAAAATTTGATAGGAGGTTAAAGAAAGGTGCGGGAGAGAGTATATATGGATTAGAGGTATGTAAGAGTTTAGATTTAGAGGATAAATTTATAAATTTAGCTACGGAGATAAGACAGGAGGTGATGGGTATAAATATTTTATTAAAAAATAAGAAATCAAGATACAATAGTAAGATAATATTAGATAAATGTTATGTGTGTAAAGATAATGAGGCGGTAGAGACGCATCATATAAGGTTTCAGAGGGATGCGGATGAGAATGGTTATATAGAGCATTTTCATAAAAATAAAAAATTTAATTTGTTATGTGTATGTGAGGAATGTCATGATAAAATACATAATAATGAGATAATAATAAATGAAGCATTTTTAACATCAGAAGGAATTAGATATACTTAAATAAAAAATGGATATAATTCTATTAAAAATTAATGGATACTAAAACATTATGACTATAAAATATTATAAGTATTTATTTTTATTAAAAATTTATGAATAATTAAATTTAATTACAGATACATTTATCTTTGCGATAAGGGGAACAACATACACCATCAATAACATAATTTTTATTTTGGTCATTATAGTTAGTGTGATATTGAAGTAAACGTCTTTTAGCGCTAGCTTTTCTAGTTTCACCAGGTTTAATCCAGTTTTTAAATATTTTCATACTAGTAATTACTTTATCATTATTATCATGAATATTATCTTTAGAAAGTAAAATAGCAGCTTCTTGATTGATAGAAAAATATTTATTTTTGATATTATTATTAGAATATTTAACAGGAGTTTTAAATTCATCAACTATATCGATATAATTTTTGTAGTGAACACCAACTTCTAGTCCTAATTTAAGAATATCAATATCTACATTATGACCAATAATTACAGAATTTTTTGTGAGAATATTTTTAAGTTTAGTAATAGCATCATTATAAGATATACCTTCATTAATAAGCATATCCATATTAACACCAGTAATAGGTTCAAGAGTAGATACAATATCATTAATAAATCTGGATAGATTAGGATTAATTTTAACATCTAAAATGATGTTGTGATTGAAATCAGAGAGAATAATCCAACAAGGAGTTCTTTCATAGTGAGCGAAACCATTTGCAATGTATTCAACATAGAGACTATAATATTCTTGTTCAGGTCGAGAAGTTTCAGAAATAGTAGATGAAATAGAGATGGATCTTTCTTTAACAATAGAATTAATAGGACTACTTGGAATATTAATAGGAGACATTTTAATTTTTTCACAATATTCTCTATCTTTATGAAAGTATAAACATTTAGCTTTATTATTACATTTATCACCGAATTTACATGTTATTTTAGAAAGTCTTTTTTTAGCATCATTAGCACTCCATCCTACTGGATGGTTTCTTCTACAATTATCTTTACAACATAGAGTTCCATATTTACAATTATTATATTTATTTTTAATATTATTATTAGAATTATTATTATTATTTTCAATAAAATTTACAATTTTTTTAATATCTTGTAAGTTACTTTTAAAATAATCTAAGTTTTGAGTTATAGAGCCTTCAAGTTCAGTAATATTACTAGTATTTGATAAAGATTCATCATATACTATCATATTATTAATTGACATTGAAGATGACATTGGAAAATTACAATTAAATTTTTGAAAATCAATTTAAAAAATTTTAAATATATGAAAATACTATAAATTTTAAATTCACATTTTTTTTTTTATTTAAGAATAATAAGAAATTTTATATTAAATGAGATGATAGAGATAGATAATAAGATAGATGAGATTAAAAATTTGTATATGTTGATACAAAGTGTAAAAACGAAAAAGAGGGAAATATTAGAGAAGAAATTGGAGATGGAATTAGATTTTTTTATAGATAGAATAGAGGATTACTATTATAAGTATGTAATAAAGAATAAAAAGATAGATAAATTGAAGAATGATATGGAGAGGACGATATATAATTCGAAAAATATGTTAGATAAGTTTATGCCGTATATGTTATTATATAGTGTAAATAATGAAATTAGTCATTAGAATGAAAGAGTTTATATATTTTAAGTAAATACATTTCATAATGGAATACTTCTCTATTAGATGTTAACATTTTGTGTTCAATAAGTGAAGTTAAAAATATAATTTGTTGAATTTCTAAATATTTATTAAATTTATTAAAAATAATTTTAATAAAATTTTCTAATATTTCAGAATTATTTTGTTTTAAATTAATGATATCATAAATAAATTCTCTATTTTTTTTCAAAACATTAAAAGGATTTTTATTTTTTTTCATATATAAAAGATGTTTATTAATTTTATCGCATAATAGATTATTATTTAAAAAATTATTTTTATCATTTTGCATATTATTATTAATAACATATTCTAAATTAAATGCTAAATTATAAATATCATTACCATTTTTTTTTATAATTTTTTTTATAATTTTAGTATCTATATCTGGTATTAAATGTTTAAAAATATTTACTAATATAGTATCTTCTAATAAAGGGCATCTAATATTAACAATTCTACTTTTAATAGAATCTGGTATTTTAGATAAATTATAAGATGTAAATATAAATAGGACGTTTTCGTTAAATTTTTCCATAATTCTTCTTAATAACATATATGAGTTAAATGCTAATTTGTCAAAATCATTGATAATTATAATATGTTTAGAATTGCATAAATTTTTATATTGTATTAGATTGAGTAAATAAAATTTTAGTATATTTTTTTCATTATTAGTTTTATGAAATAAATTAATCTCTTTAAATTTGTTATGATTAATTAATTTAAATGATATAGTATTATTTTTGATAGTTAATTTTTCATCAATAAATGAAAAATCTTTATAGTTAATAGAAGAATTGAATAAATTGTTAATAATAAGATATTTGTAAAAATTTTTGAGTGAACCATGTGGTCCATATAGGTTAATATGAGGGAAGTCGAAGGTATTAATATTATTTATAATTTTGTTGTGAATAATATTATTATTAATATCAGTAATATTATTGATTAAATCATTAATTAGATTCATATAGTATTATATAATGAATGATTATAAAGTTTTAGGTTTAAATGAAGATGCGACGAAGGAGGATATAAAGAGGGCTTATAGGAGTTTAGCTTTAAAATATCATCCGGATAAGAATCCGGATTTGAAGAGTTGTAGTGAATTTATAAAGATAACAGAGAGTTATAATAGATTATTAAATAATTTTGAAGATAAGACAGATGATATAGATATCACATTTTATTTAAATATTTATATTGATATGATAAAGAATTTGTATAATTATATAATAGACAAGAATAATATTTTTAATAAAAAATTTTTTAATAAAAAGAAGGGAAAGACGAATGATATAATATTAAATATAGGTATAGATATTAATGATATTTATAATAGTGTTTGTAAAAAATATGTAATAAAAGTAATTAGAATAGAGAATAATGTATTAGTGAAGAGGAGTGAGGAGGTGTATATATCTTTATTAAACTATAAAGAGGAGTATATATTTAAAGGAAAGGGCGATGATAGTATGAATAAGGAACGAGGTGATATAATATTAAGAATAAATGTAAATAATTCAGAGTATAGTTTAGATAAATATGATATAGTAAGGGAGATAAATATAAATTATTATGAATATATGTATGGAATGAGAAGAGAGATAGATTATTTTAGTGAGAAGATTATTATAGAGAATATATTTTATGGAGAGTTAGAGGATAAAATATATATGGGGAAAGGGTTAAAATATTTAGATATAGATAAGAATAAGATTAAAAGGGGTGATTTAATAATAAAATTCAGAATTGATTATAAGATATTAAATACAGAATATTTAGATGATAAAACCTTTAAAAATCTTGCGTTAAAATATTTTAATAATACATAAATGATTTAAAGATTAGCTATACTATATTTATTTATATAAACATGGCGAAGACAGCAACTAAGAAAGCGGCTAAATCGACTAAAGGAAAGAAGGGGACTAAGAAGTCGACTAAATCAAAGAGTACTGATGTTAAGAAGGAAGAGCCGGTAGTTGAGAAGAAGGTGGTAGTGGAAGAAGTGAATGACAAGAAGGCGCTTACTCCAGGAGTTGAATCTGCGAAGAGTTCAAAAGTAGTTCCGGATATGAAGTTAGACGATAACATTACACTTCAGATGGAGACACTATCTACTACAATTCAATCATTGATTACACAATTGAAGTCAGCTCAAAGTGAACTTACATCGTTAAAAAAGAATTATGCGAAGGAGTTGAAGAGTAAGAACAAGCTTTTAGCGAAGAAGAAGAATACGAATAGACTTCCAAGTGGTTTTGCGAAGCCTTGTAAGATTTCGAAGGAGATGGCGAAATTTTTATCGTTAGATGAGAATGAGTTGATTGCTCGTAATCAAGTAACGAAGCTTATTAATCAATATATTATTGATAATGATCTTCGTAACGAGAAGGATAAGAGGCAAATTCAGCCGAATAAGCAGTTAACGAAGCTGCTTAATTTGAGTGGAGATGAGCAATTGTCTTATTTCAATCTTCAGAAGTATATGAAGCATCATTTTATCAAGGAGCAAACTGCATAAATATTAAAAACTAATTTTTAAAAAAATTTTATAAAACATTTAAAATTTTTGTAATAATAATAATATAATAAATATATTATACGAAATGGAAAGTGATAGTAAATTAAATTTATTATTGGAGAATTGTTTATCTCAATATAGTTATGATATAGCGAAGTTAGTGCATTATATGTTTAAGAATGATTATGTGTGTGGTAAATTGAAGAGTAAGTTATGGTATCATTTTAAAGATAATAAGTGGCGTATAACAGAGTTAGGTCCCTATAATGAGATTTCAAATAATATAGTAGATTTATTTGAAAATTATAAAAAGAATAGAGAGCATAATGAGGATTGTATACAGAAGATAGATAATTTGTTAATTAAATTGAAGAATGTATCATTTAAGGAGACAGTATGTCGTGAATGTATATATTTATTTTATGATGCAGATTTTATAAAAAAGTTAGATAGGAAAATGAATTTAATATGTTTTAGTAATGGTGTATGGGATATACAGAATAAAATACTAAGAGAAGGTTATAAAGAGGATTATATATCATTATCAATAGATGCAGAATATAATGGTCAAAATGATAAAATAGATTATATAATAAATCAATTTTTACAATTTAGAAAGAAAATAGTTGCAAAAAGAATGCCTAATCATGAATTTAAAATATAAATTTTAGGTAGGTTGTCAGCAGCAGGGTTCGAACCTGCGAAGCTTACGCATCCGATCTTAAGTCGGACCCCTTTGACCACTCGGGAATGCTGACACCTAGAATTTATAAAAAAATAATTTTTTTTCATATATATTATGTTATACATAATACATATTATATATATATAATAATCTTTAAATAATTTTAATAGAATAATAAAATTTGAAATAATGAAATGGGTAGTATTAATAGAAATGCTAATATAACATGAATAATAATCAGTATATATATTTACCTGGAAATTATTTTGGTGAGAAATGGTGTAAGCATCACATAATTTCTAATCCTAAAAAAATTGTAATATTAGGAAAAATTTGTGATTCTTTTAAATTTAATACATTTTATTGGAGTAAAGTTTATATATTTGCTGATGACCAATATCTATGGATTTTTAATAATCATATCAAAGTATTACCACTTAATGTTGATAAATATCTTGTTATAAAAGGAATTATATATTTAAAAAGAGAATATAATCTAAGTTATGATGAAAATAGTAAATATATCTTATGTGATAATTAGAATTCAAACAATTCACTAAGACTAGCACCATTATCAAGTCTATTAACTATTTTTGATAATGTTGGAACAACTGAATATGTTTTTAGTTTATTACATAATTTTTTATTGTTTTCTTGTGGTAAACTATCACTAACTATAATTTCTTTAATATATTCAGTATTATTTAATCTTTCTAATGCTGGTCCTGATAGTATTCCGTGAGTTACTATTACTATTACATCTTTAGCACCTTTATTTTTAAGTAATTCTCCAACCTTAATAACAGTTCCACAAGTATCGGCCATATCATCAATAATAATAGCTGTTCTATTTTCTAGATATTTTTTATCTCCAATTAAAACTGCTTTTTCAACTTTATTAATTTGAGTATAATCTCTTTCTTTACTAACAACCATAAAGGGCATATTAAATTTGTTAGCATAAGTTTGAACTCTTTTAAGGGCACCTTCATCTGGTGCAATCATTACATATTCTTCATTAAGAATATTATTATTATTAATATTATAATTATCTACAAGATAATCATAAATCATATTAATGCAATAGAAATTATCACAAGGAATATTAAAAAATCCTTGTATTTGATGAGAATGTAAATCAAAAGTGATTACACGATTTATACCAGAAGTTATATAAAGGTCTGCAATATCTCTAGCAGATATACAAACACGTGAATTATCTTTCTTATCTTGCCTACTATATGGATAATATGGAGATATTAATGTAATATTTGAAGCATCAGAGTTTTTACAAGTTCTAATTAATAGATAAGTTTCGATTATATAATCATTAATTGATTTATTATCATCACTTGTAGGTGAACTTACTACGTAGATATTTTTACCTCTTATTGATTTAGTAATATTAGTTCTAATCTCTCCATTAGAAAAATAATCTATTTTAGTATCTATTAAAGGTATATTAGATTGTTGTGATAATTCATATGCTAATTGTTTATGAGAATTAGTATATAGAATATAACTATTCATAGTTTCTATGTTTTGTATAAAATGAAAAGTATTATTTTTATATAAATTTTTTAAAATGTGAAAATCTGATTTTATTAAAAATGTCTTTATTCTTAGTGTTTATAAGGTCCTCAAATCTTATTTAAAGCTTTCCCAAGTATTTTATTTGTTTAAAATGAGTGGTGGTTCTATTTTCCTTCCAAAGAATGTTAATATCGATGATGTTTCAATTGGTCCATTGAAGTCTCCAGCTGGTAAGAAAGGAGATTCTGGAAAGAAGAATGTATCTCAAGCGAGATATGCTTCATTGAAGTTGAATAATGACATGTTCTCTCTACAAATTCCTGAAATGAAAACTCCATTTGGAGTTAATGTTTGGGAAAATGATAATGGAACAAAGAAATATTCAATTCTTCTATCATTTGATGGTCTGAATGAGAGAATGCCTTTGCAAGTGTTTAAAAAGTTATTTGAAGATATTGATAACAAGGTGCTTCAACATGCTCTTGATAATTCTCAGGAGTGGTTCAAAAAGAAGTATAATAATGTTGAAGTAGTAAAAGCTATTTTTACCCCCTCTATTAAGCCATCAATTGATAAAGATACAGGAGAGGTAACTGATCGTTGGCCATCTAAGATTAAGATTGATTTGGAGCAAAAAGAAGGTCAGTTTCTTTTCGAATGTTTTGATAAGAAGCAGAATCGTGTTGATATCCTTGATCATGATATGAAGAAAGGTTCAATTATTACAATTATTCAATGTGGTGGTATTTGGGTTGTTGGAGGTAAGTTTGGCATTAAGTGGAAGGCTAAGCAAATCTGCATTAAACCAGTAAAGAATTTTAAGGAATTTGCATTCATTGATAATCCAGAAGATAATCTTGATGATGATGATGATAGCGAAGATGAAGATGAAAAGAAGGATGAATCTCCTAAATTTGTTGATGATGATGATGATGATGATTCTGAATCAGATGAGGACGATGAATAAGTAAAAAATAAAATAAAATAAAAAAATAAAAAAAACAACCCATTTTTTATTATAAATTGAAAAACTAGATAATGGAATATAAAATTTCTACAATAACTGCGATTGCGCAGTTAAATTCTTTAATAAATTTGGAGAAATTTTTTAATAGTATTAATCAAAATGATGAGAGTAAATTGATATATTTAAAAGATGATAAAATAATAGAAAATATCTCTTATATTGAATTTGGTAAGAATAAGAATGAATCAAATTGTAAGGGACAAAAAAAAAATACAAAAAAAAATACATATAAAAAAAAAGTGAAAAAGGTAAAAAGATTTGATAATCAATTAACATTAATAATAAATGTGAATGATAATGGTATAAATATGAAAATTTTTAAAAATGGAAGAATTCAGATGACTGGATTAAAAGATATATCTAATGGTCCAATAGCAATTATTGAAATTATAAAAATTATTAATAATATTAACAAAAATAATCTTATTTTAGAAGATAATGTTAAAAAATTAACATTTGATAATTATAAAATATGTTTAATTAATAGTGATTTTAAATTTCCTTTTAAAATTAAAAGAGATAAACTATTTCAGTTTATAAATGCAAATACTGAATTAATTTGTAGTTATGAGCCATGTATATATCCTGGAGTGAAGATTCAGTATTTTTACAATGATAATTTGGATGGTATATGTCGATGTCCTGAAAAATTTTGTTCTAATAAAAATAAAAAATCAAATTGTATTAAAATTACAATTGCTGTTTTTGAATCTGGATGCACTATTATAACTGGTGCTAAAAGTTTAGAACAAATTAATAATTCATATAATTATATTAATAAATTAATTACTAATAATATTAGTCAATTTAAAAAAATTAATATTGATGAATTATTGTAAATTATTGTTGTAATGACATTTTAGTAAGTTTATTAGAAAGATTTTCTAAATTATTATTTAGTTTTTCAAAGTTATTAGAGATATCTAATAAGATTTCAGCTAAATTTTTATTATTATCGCCACCAGTTTGTAAAAATTTAGTTAATCTGATATACATTGGATCTAATTCTAATATATTATCAGTTGCTAAAGATGAACCTACACTATTTAGTGATTTAGCGTCATCTTCAATTTCAAATTCTTCTTCTAATTTTTCTTCTAACATATTTTTATTTATACCACCATCCATAGCATAATTACTTTCTCCACTATCTTCTAATATTTCAGGAGTTAAATCATCTACACCATCATCAAGACCATCATCTACATCTGCTACTTCACCACCAATCATATCATTATCAAATTGAGTATTTTCTTTAAATTGACTATCATCATCACCTCCTTCTTTATTTCTATTTAATAAAGATTCTTCTTGTTCATCATCACTAAGATAAATTACTTTATTCCCACTCATTTATATTTACATTTAATATATTTTTTTTAAATAATTTATTATAATTAATAAATAGAATGGTAGATACTAAAATAACATTAAATTTTATAATAATAATAAGTTTAATTGTGGTTGCACTAATTTATAGTAAACATTCTAATAAATGTGCAAATAAAAATATTTTATTATTTGTTATAGTTGCATTTATATTTACTTTTAGTAAATTAAATAGTAAAAATGAATTAAATATAGAAAATTTTAATAGTGGTTTAAATCAAATTAGATATATAAAAGAGATTAATTTAGATAAAAGTCCTGAAAATTTACCAGATTTAAAATCGATGTCATTAAATAATAAAAATGAATTAAAGATTTTAACATATGATAAGCAGGACCATATACCAGCATATGGGGATGATGCAACTATTAAAGATATAAATATTCAAAATGAACAATCTTATAATAATATAAAGGATGATAACATAGCTGGTTTAATAATTAGTAATTATAATGATAACTCAAAGTTTATAGATGATTCTATAAAAAGAGATTACAAATTTAATATTCAAAATGTTGATTATGCTTCACAAGTAGATAATGGTTTAGATAGTAATGAAACTCCTATAGAAACACAAGAAAAATTATTATATAAACGTTTATTATATCCTAAAAATAATAAATCACAATTAGTAGATTCTATTAATAATGATTTATATAAATCATTTTATAATAGAAATTATAATTTAAGTGATTCTATTAATAGTAAAGTAGAATCTACACAAGAAGAATCTACACAAGAACAGTCTATAGAAGGGTCATCAACAGAAGGTTCATCAACAAAAGATTCATCAACAGAAGGTTCATCAATAGAAGGTTCATCAACAGAAGGTTCATCAACAAAAGATTCATCAACAGAAGATTCATCAACAGAAGGTTCATCAACAGAAGGTTCATCAATAGAAGGTTCATCAACAG
>MDTG01108057.1_pt1 | contig 13474 bp, 14 predicted proteins | sample 811421 | NCBI WGS metagenome assembly MDTG01 (sample SAMN05326645, study PRJNA326480) | marine metagenome | isolation source: seawater | place: Pacific Ocean: South East | collected 2011 | reverse complement strand
TTTTGATTTTAATGATTTTCGCACCCAAATACATCAAATGCGCCAAATGGGATCTATGACTGATTTAATTAGTATGATTCCTGGAATTAGTCGTAAAATAAATAGTTTTAGTTTTGATGAAAATCAAATAATATGGACAGAAGCAATTATTAACTCAATGACACCATATGAGAGATCAAAACCAAATATAATAAATGCTAGTAGAAAAAAGAGAATTGCTTTAGGCAGTGGTAGAAGTGTATTTGAAGTAAATACCCTATTGAAAAAGTTTTTCGAAATGAAAAAAATGATGAAAAAAATGAACCTAAATAAGACTAAATTTTCTAATAGAAACTTGCTTAGAAATTTTAGATAAAAGGAGAGTACTTTGGCGACGAAAATAAGATTAAAACGAATTGGGCGAAGAAATAGGCCTTTTTACAGGCTGATTGTGATTGATTCTAGGAAAAAGAGAGATGGTGCAGCTATTGAACAAATAGGTTGGTACAATCCCATTGCTGATGATAATTCTTACCATATAAATGGTGATAGGGTTCTACATTGGTTAGGAGAAGGAGCCATCCCATCTGAAGCTGTTAAAAAAATTATGCGCCAGGAAGGTTTATCATTGCGTTGGCATCTGATGCAACAAGGTGTTGATGAAAAAGAAATTGAAAAGGAAATGAAAAAATGGGAGTTAAACCGTGAAAATGTTTTGGCGGATAGAGAAGCAAAAAAAGCTGAAAAGTTATTGAAAAAGGAGGAACCTTCTCAAGCAGAAGCTGCACCAGAAGCTCCGGCTGAGGAAAAAGTTGATGAGGCACCTGAAGCAGAGGCTGCACCAGAAGCTCCGGCTGAGGAAAGAGTTGATGAGGCACCAAAAGCAGAGGCTGCACCAGAAGTTCCAGCTGAGGAAACTGAATATAACAATGAAGAAGAATAAAATAAATATAAGGAGTAAATTATGTTAGAATTTATAGAGATTGCTGTCAAACTACTTGTTGATAAACCTGATGAAGTAAAAGTTAATATAGTTGAAACAGAACAGCGTTTAATATATGAGCTTACTGTTGGCGAAGGTGATTATGGTAAAGTAATCGGTAAACATGGTCGTAATATTTCAGCTCTTAGAACCATTGTATTTGCTGTAAATGCTAAACAAGGTGGAAAAAGAGCTCGTTTGGATGTCATTGATTAAAGCATATTTGAAAGTAATTTAAATGGTTCATGCTATAGCAAAAATCACTAATACATCAGGCTTTAAAGGTGAAGTTAACCTTCGGCCATTATCAAGGTATAGTATTGAATACTTGATGAGTAAAGAACTTCACATCGGAGAAATTGAACAAAAATTATCGTCACTAAAACTAGAAAGTAAAATTGGTAATGGTAAAAAAATGAAATTCAAGTTCAAAGGTATCGACTCTAACGCAGAAGCTGAAAACATTGTTGGGAAAAACATATATATTGATTCTGATATGGATGATGATATCAATTTCATTGGAAAAAATTTAATTGGTTTCTCTGTAGAGACTGAATCTGGTAAGCAAGTTGGAAAGCTCAAAGATATTATGTGGTTGCCTGCTAATGACGTTTATATAATTCTCAAAGATGGAAAAGAATTACTAGTTCCAATCTTAGATGAATTTATTGTGGCTTTAATTATTGAAGATAAAAAGTTAATTATTGCCGACATTGAGGGGCTATTAGAATTATGAAAATATCGATAATTACCTCTGCTCCATCCATGATAAATAGTTGCATTGAAAGTACAATCCTTAGAAAGGCTATTAGTGCAAACATTATAGACTTCCATGTTATTAATGTTCGTGAGTTTGCTGATAATAGCTACAAGCAAATTGATGATATTCCATTTGGAGGTGGGGATGGAATGGTTCTTATGGCAGAGCCACTTATGAAAGCAATTGACTACTCCTTCGATCTCCTATCTTCAACATCTGATAATACTAGAATTGTTTATCCTTCACCCCAAGGTAAAAAATGGGATCAAAATCAGGCCAAAGAAAATATACATGTTAAAAACTTTATTTTTATCTGTGGTAGGTATAAAGGCATAGATCAAAGAGTTGTTGATAAGTATGTTACTCACGAATATTCCATAGGTGATTATGTTATCTCTAATGGGGAGTTAAGTAGTATGGTTCTAATTGATAGTATTATCAGACTAAATCCAGGAACGTTAAATAATCTAAAATCTGCCAAAACAGATAGTTTTGCTAAAGAGCTACTTGATTATCCTCACTACACCAGACCTAGAATAGTTAATGGTTTAAGTGTCCCAGAAGTATTAGTCGGAGGCCACCACGAAATTATTAAAAATTGGAGAAAAAATAAGTCAGAGAAAATCACCCGTGAGAGACGACCTGACTTATGGAAAAAATATAATAAAAAAATTAAAGAGATGGAGTATAATCATGAATAAATTGCAAGACGCCACAAAAGAATATCTTAAAAAAGACATTCCTAACTTTAATTCTGGTGACACACTAATTGTTAGTGTTCTAGTTCGAGAAGGAAACAAAGAAAGAGTTCAAAATTTTGAAGGGTTAGTCATAGGCAGAAGAGCCGGAAATAGCTTGGATGCATCTTTTACAGTAAGAAAGATTTCAAATGGAGTCGGTGTTGAGCGCATTTTCCCACTACATTCACCGATGATTTCTAATATTACTGTCAAAAGAAAAGGTAGAGTAAGAAGAGCTAAATTAAATTATTTAAGAGATATTTCAGGAAGTAAGGGGACCAGAATAAAAGAAAAGCGTTAGAACTGTATGCTTTAATTTGAGTTTCAATATTATCATTAAGGTATTAGCCCCTGGTTTAGGAAAATCTATCCCGGGGGTTTTTGTTATTTATGAAAAATAATTCCATATTAAGATTTATGCCTTCAGTTTCTTCAATTGTAAACAAAGTAAAGAGACAAGTGCGAATTCATGAAAATTATTTGAATTACCTCATTAATTCTGAGCTTGAAATGATGAGAAAACAAGTTTTAGAAAAAGGTGTAAAACCTAATAAAGAGGAAATTTTAAATCAAATTTCAGATGTTGTTGTAAAAAAATCTAAATCTTCATTGGTAAATATCATTAATGGAACAGGGATTGTATTACACACTGGCTTTGGACGTGCACCTTTTTCTAGTTCACATTTAAGAAATGTCTCAGATAAGTTAGACGGATATTCAAGTTTAGAGTATAATCTTGAAAAAAATGCCAGAGGTGATAGACAATTCCATATTGATAAACACATTGCATCAATTTGTGGTAGTCAAAACTCTCTAGTTGTAAATAATAATGCAGCCGCTCTTCTATTAATAATTAATTCTTTAGCTGATAATGCTGAGGTTATATGCTCAAGAGGTCAAATTGTCGAAATTGGAGGATCCTTCAGGATTTCTGAAATAATAAAAAAGGGTGGAGGAATTTTAAAAGAGGTAGGTTCGACAAATAGAACTCATAAATCAGATTATGAAAATGCAGTTTCTCAAAATACTAAATTAATTCTTTGGGTTCATACTAGTAATTATACGATCAGTGGATATACTAAAGAGGTATCATTAGAGGAAATGGTTTCAATAGGAAAAAAGTATAAAATTCCCATTGTTGCTGACTTAGGCAGTGGCTCTATTTTAGATATGGATAAATATGGAATTCCATCAGAATTACCCGTTAATAAAATTGTGAAAAAAGAACCAGACATTACTCTATTTTCGGGTGATAAAATGTTGGGTGGACCACAATCAGGAATTATTTTATCATCAAATGAAATAATTAAATTAATTAAATCTAATTCTATTTATCGCACAGTTAGGTGCGACAAAATAACTATAGCATTGTTAGATGACATAATAAGAAGCTTTAAGAAGAATGGTTTTAGAAAAGCAAATTTATCTTTGAATTTATTAGCTCAATCTAGAAAACAGTTAATGATAACTGGAAATTATATAGTTGATAAAATACCATCAAAATTGATTGATGAATTAGGAATTGAAATCATCGATTCAATGGTGGAGGCAGGTAGTGGCTCACTCCCGGAAAAAAATATTAAAAGCATTGCGCTAAGGTTTAAACCAACTAAAAATTCAGCAGATTATCTTTCAGATTATTTTAGAAAGAGTACAAAACCAATAATTGGTTACATTAGAAAAGGGGCGTACTTTATAGATCTAAAAGCTATTTTGCCTGAACAAAAAGATTACATTATTGATGTAATAAAAAGTATTTAGCTATGCAGCAAATTGTTATTGGGACTGCAGGCCATATTGATCATGGTAAAACTGCTTTAGTAAAATCATTAACCGGTTTTGATACTGATACTTTATCGCAAGAGAAAATTAGAGGTATTACAATTGATCTGGGGTTCGCTCATTTAAACGAAAAAATAACAATAGTTGATATGCCAGGGCATCAAAAATTCATTCGAAATATGGTTGCAGGTGCTTCAACTGTTCATCTTGGATTATTAGTAGTTGCAGCTGATGATGGAGTGATGCCACAAACATTAGAGCATTTACATATTTTAGACAGTTTGTCAATAATCAAAGGTATAATTGTAATTACCAAAATTGATATGGTTGATAATGAATGGATTGAAATGGTTGTTCAGGACATTGAAAAAATTATAGAGGGTACTGTTTTTTCATCATCTTTAATTGTTAAAGTTGATAGTATATCAGGAAAAGGAATTAATTATTTAAAGAAAAATATTTTGAGTTTAGCTAATGACATAAAAATACCAGTTATTTCAGAAAATTTTAAGTTATATGTTGATAGAGTTTTTAGTAAGCAAGGATATGGAACGATAGTTACGGGTACAGTTAAAAGTGGAAAGCTTTCTAGAGGGGATGTGGTAGAGTTATTGCCAGATAAATATCAAGCAATCGTAAGAGGTATACAAACCCATGGAGGTGAGACAAACAGTGTGGAAATTGGTGATAGGGCTGCCTTAAACTTATCAAAAATTGAATCAGGCGTTGTAAAAAGAGGCACAATCCTTTCTGAGCCAGATAAGATTACAGTGACTAATGTAATTGTTGCTTTTATTAAGATTTCTAAACACACAAAGTGGAATATAAAGAACAACCAAAGAATTCGAGTACATTTGGGAACAAGAGAAGTTTTAGCTAGATTAAAATTTCTTAATAAAAATAAAACAAATACTTACAATTGCTTAGTCCAATTTGAAAAGAAAATTGGGGTTACTATAAATGAGTTGTTTTTAATTCGCTCATATTCCCCAATGGAAACTATTGCAAATGGAATAGTACTGGACTTAGGAAATAATATAGAAAAAAAACTGATTAAAAATTATCCATTGGATTTAAATGAAAGAATTCTTTTTCTAATAAAAAATTGCTCTAATTCTCCTAAATCATTGAAACAATGGAGTAAAATTCTTTTTTTAACAGATAATGTAATGTTGAAAATGTTTGAATCTCATGATTCTGTAAATATAGATAATGGTTTAGTTTTTTTAAAAGACGACTTTAAATATTGGAAAAGTACTGTTTTAGCATACATCAAAGACTTATTAAATAGGTCCTCGTTAAGAGGATATATCGAAACAAATAAAATTTCTCACAAGTTTAAATTTTCTTCTGATTGGGCCAATTACATCGTAAAAAGTTTAGTCTGTGATGGGAATCTAATTTTAAGTAATGGTAAAGTTGAACTTAGAGGCCAGTCTGATAATTTAGATGAAAAATCAAAAGAAAATATTGAGAGTATTAAGAAAATAATCAAAAATTCTCAGCAACAAATTATTGCAATTAAAGATTTGCATAAAAAATGTTCGCTAAATCCGAAAATTATTAAAGAATTGATATTTTATATGAGCAAGAAGAGGGAAATCCATTCAATAAATGGCAATATATTAGTCAGTTCAGATTCATTTAATAACATAGTTAGTTCATTAAATAATCATTTTTTGATCAATGAAACGCTATCAGTTTCTGAATTTAAAGACATAACTGGTTTGACGCGTAAAAATGCAATTCCCATACTTGAATATTTAGATAAAAATAATTTCACTAAAAGAAGTGGTGCAGAAAGATTAAAGGGGGAATATTCCTTTGAGTAAAAGTACCAAAACTCCTTTGATGATGCAATATGATGAAATTAAATCAAATTATGCTGATTCCATTTTACTATTCAGAATGGGAGATTTTTATGAAACATTTGGTCAGGATGCTACCCTTGCTTCAGAAATACTCGGCATAATTCTTACTAAAAGATCAAATGGAAAGGCATCAGATGTGAATCTAGCTGGGTTTCCCTACCATTCACTAGATAATTATTTACCGAAACTTGTTAAAGCTGGACATAAAGTAGCAATTTGCGAACAAATTGAGGACGCTAAACAAGTAAAAGGTATAGTTAAGAGAAAGGTTATTGAAGTCATTACTCCAGGAACAATCACATCAGAGAAAATATTAGACGCAAAAAAGAATAATTACATTGCTAGTATAGTAAAAATAAAAGATTTGTTTGGGTTTTCAATCATTGATACTTCAACTGGAGAGTTTTATGTGGGTGAATGTCAATCAGATAATTTATATGAAACGCTTTCTAAATATAATCCTAGTGAAGTTGTTTTACCTAAATCGATTAGTTATAACATTCAAGAATGGTTTATAAAACTTCAGCCTTATGTAACGCCAATCGAGGATTTCCATTTCAATTATGATAATGCATATAGAAATCTAGTTGAGCATTTCGAAGTTAATTCTCTGAAAGGGTTTGGGTGCGAGCACCTGCCAAATGGAATAATTGCAGCAGGAAGCCTTTATTTGCATTTAAAAAATAATTTATCAAAAAATGTCAACCATTTAAAAAGAATTAGTTTTGTTGACAATACCGGTTTTATGGGTCTCGATGATTATACATTGAGAAATTTGGAAGTATTTGACTCTATTTCATCTCATAATATTTATGGAACATTAATAAACTGTGTCGATACTACGATGACTTCAGGGGGAGGAAGGTTGTTATATAAATGGTTAAGAAAGCCATTGGCAGACAAAAGTAGAATTGAAAAGAGATTAGAAATTGTTGAAAAATTCATCACTGATAAAAATTTATTGAAACAGTTGAGAAAACGTTTAAAGAAATCTATGGATGTTGAGAGGCTAATTTCAAAAATAAGTAGGGGCAGTGGTACCCCTCGCGAATTATTTGGGTTATCTGATACCCTAAATATATATGATAAATGTATTAGAGAATTTGAAGGAACCAAAGAGTATAAAAAATTTGTTGTCTCATACAAAAATCTTGATGCTGTAAAACTTAAAATAGTGGAAACATTAAACAGTGATGCTCCTCAATCCTTAAAAAAAGGTAATGTTATCAAAAAAGGTATAAGTGACAAATTGGATGAATACAGAGAAATTTTAAAAAATGGAAAAAATTGGATAAATGAGTTTCAAAGAAGAGAAAGAGAGCGATTAGCAATTCCAAGCCTCAAAGTGAGCTATAATAAAGTGTTTGGTTATTACATTGATATAACCAAAACGCACCAAAGAAAAGTTCCAGCAGAATATATTAGGAAGCAAACTTTAGTTAATTCAGAAAGATACATTACTGAAGATTTAAAAAGATATGAAGAAAAAGTTTTGGATGCTGAGGTTAATATTTATGATTTTGAAAATGAACTATTTCAAGATCTAGTGCATAAAGTATCTGAGGAAATATTTTCAATTCAAAATAATGCATCAATATTTAATGAGGTTGATGTCCTATCAAGTTTTTCATATTTAGCTATATCAAAAAGATTAATTAAACCAAAAATTAGGAATGGTTCTATGCTTAATATTAAAAATGGAAGACATATTGTAATTGAAGATTTACTACCGGCAACACAAAAATTTATACCAAACGATCTGCGTATGGATATTGAAACTAATCAGATACATTTAATTACAGGTCCAAATATGGCGGGTAAATCAACTTTTTTGAGACAAACGGGTATAATTGTTCTTTTGGCTCAGATTGGTAGTTTCGTCCCTGCAGAATTAGCGGAAATTGGAATAGTAGATAAGCTATTTACGAGAGTAGGCGCAAGTGATAATCTTGCTGGTGGTGAGTCAACTTTTTTAGTGGAAATGAATGAAGCAGCTAATATTCTTAATAATGCCACAAAAAAAAGTTTAATTCTCTTTGATGAAGTAGGAAGGGGTACAGCAACATTTGATGGTTTATCAATCGCTTGGGCAATTCTAGAGTATCTTCATGAAAATGAACAGATTAATGCTAGGACATTATTTGCTACTCACTACCATGAATTATCAGTACTTGAATGTAGATTAAGCAGATTATTTAACTATCATGTTGAAGTCAAAGAGCATGATGATAATATTATTTTTCTTAGAAAAATCATTAAAGGTCCCGGAGACAAAAGCTACGGTATACAAGTAGCAAAAATGGCTGGTTTACCACCCTCAGTTGTTGAGAGGGCTAAAGAAATATTGATTCATAAATTTGAAAATAATGATGAATTAATGCAAAATCTTGATGAGATACAATCTATTGACTTTGTAGAAAAAGAAAAAGAAGATGATAAGTTAAAAATAGAACTTGAAAAAATTAAAACTAATAATATTACGCCTATTGAAGCGCTAAATATTCTAAATGATATTAAGAAAAAATATAATATATAGTTTTTTTACTATTCTTTTTCTTTCTAGAGGTGTTTCAGAGATAAATGTGGTGTCATATGGTTGGGAAGTTTTCGAAAGAAATTCTGATTCAAGGACCAGTGCCCTAGCACAATCCAACATAGCATACCCCATTCAAAATCATGGTACTGTTTTATTAAACCCAGCTCTTTCCTTAAGCTATAATAATATGATTGGCTTAACACATCAATCAAAAATGAGCGGTACCTCAAATAGCGAGTTTATTGGTTTTGATAAATATATCACTGATAGTTCTTGGGTCAGCGTAATTATGCTTTATGAGGGTGTAGATGGAATACCAGATACTAGAGGTGCGCTATTAGATTGGGGTGTCGATGGGATTTTTGGAACATTCGATGTAGGAGAGGGGAATGGTATTCTTGATGATGGAGAAAGGTTAGATGTAGAAAATATAAAGTTTTTTAGTCAAAATATTTTTGGTTTATATGCATCTCAAAATAAACTTTTTGATAAATGGAGAATTGGTATTGGCTTAAAAATATTATTACACACAATAGATAAAGAATTTGGTATTGGAGCAGGTTTAGATATAGGTGCTTTCAGGAGTTTTAATAATACCAGTGTAGGATTAATGGTTAAAAACTTACCTTCCTCTGGTTTGATATGGAGAAGTGGAATTGTAGAAATCTCGCCACCCTCGATACATTTTGGATTACATCATAGGATCAATATTAGGGCATATGAATTTGAAATCAATCCAATGTTTAGAGCTAGTATTTTAACCTTAGATAGATCTATTGATTCTGAATTAGTTTTAGGTAATATACCAATGGAACTTTCGGCAGGTTTTGAGGCAATATTCAAAAAGAATTTCTTCTTTAGATTTGGAATGTTTCGAAATGGCACACTTGCCTCTGGTATTGGATTGCATTGGGATGATTTTAACATTGATTATGCTGTCCTCAACAATGGAGCGCTAAATGGAATTGAAAAGAACCACTTGTTAAGTGTTGGTGTATCTTTTCAGTGGATTAAAAAGTATTTTTCAAATAAAATTTAAGAGGATAAATAATGATTAAGAGTATGACGGGATTTGGTGTCGCAACAGTAGTAAAACCATCGGGGAATATTAATATTGAAATAAAATCGCTTAATTCTAGAAATCTCGATATACGATTCGCTGGTTTAAAACTAAGTGCTGAATTTGAGCAAAAAATAAAAAAAAAATTATCAGATTTTATTGTAAGAGGCAGTGTGAAAGTATCAATAGATTTAGATAAAAATGATATCAGGAAAAATTTAACATTTGATGAAAGTAATTTCAAATCTATTGTTAATCTGATAAAGAAAATTGAATCTGAATTTCAACAAAAATTAAACATTAATTCTTTGATAACCTTGAATGATATCTATAGCCCAAAAAATATTCAAATAAATGATGATAATAAAACTATAGATGCATTTTTAAGTGCATTGATTCAATTAGATAAGGCTAGAATATATGAAGGGAAACAAATTTATAAAGATTTTCAAAAGAGATTAAAGAAAGTCAAAAATGATATAAATGCCATAAAAAAACTTTCTAAGGAGTTGAAGATAAAAAGAAAAGATGAAATAGCTGAAAAGATTAGAATTTTAATAGATCAAGATTCTTTGGATGAGAATAGATTAATGCAAGAAGTCGCATACATAATTGAGCGTTCTGACATTACTGAAGAAGTTGTTCGAGTTAACATTCATATTGGTTCATTTTTAAAATATTTAGAGTTCAATAATCCTGTTGGCAAAAGGCTGGGATTTCTTGCTCAAGAGATAAGTAGAGAGGTTAATACAATTGGTTCAAAGAGTCCACTACCAAAAATTACTTATAAAATTATTGAAGTAAAAAATGAGCTTGAGAAAATTAAAGAGCAGCTACAAAATATACTTTGATGAAGAACTTAATTTGTATATCGGCACCATCCGGTTCGGGGAAGACTACTTTATGTAAACTTGTTAGAGAAATTAAACCAGATTTAATCTGGTCAGTTTCTTGCACCACAAGGAATCCTAGAAAAGATGAAATAGATGGGGAAGATTATCATTTTATTTCTATTAAAAAGTTTGAACATCTTATTGACAATGGAGAATTTGCGGAGTGGGAAAATGTTCATGGGAATTATTATGGTACTTTGAAGTCAAATTTAGATTCTGCAATAAATGAAAAACAGACTGTTTTGCTTGAGTTAGATGTAAATGGGACAGCAACTATTCAAAATTTATATCCAAATAATTCTTACTCAATATTTATTGTTCCACCGGATGTAGAAAGCCTTAGAAAACGTCTAAATCATAGAGCTAGTGAATCAAAGCATAATATTGAAAAAAGATTGAAAAGATTTAAGAAAGAAATGGCATTTAAAGATAGGTTTGATACTCTATTAATTAATGATAATATTGACGTTGCTAAACACGAATTTTTACAAAAATTGAATGAAATAATAGAAGGAGCTTAAAAATGGGTATTAAAACAATTCCATTAAGAAGTATTGAAGAAAAAGTAGATAACATTTATGAGGCAGTAGTTGTAATGTCTGGACAAGCCAAAAGAGTGTTAGATGAGCGAGTAGTTCAAGAGTCAATCAAAGATGCTGAAGAAGAAGATTACGGAGTTTTTGACGAGGTTGAGGAGGAATCTCCCGAGGATTACATTGAGCTTGAAAAAACAACTAGTGTAGCTGTCAATCAGTTCATAAATGGAGATGTTAATTGGCGAAAAAAAGAGAAATTATCTTAATTATGTATGATAAATGTTGATAGAAAAAGATTTATTAAACAACATATAGAACTTTATGGTAAAGATTTTTTTATAGATTTAATATCGAGAAAATGTGAATATAAGGTCTCTGAATCATCAAAAATTGACCTCTTAAATAACCTGTACTCCAAAATAGGTATTGAATTAACCTCAAAATCGGGTGGTATAAAAAATGAAGTAGTTTTTGGGAGCGGTGATCCTAATGCTGATTTGTTAATTGTTGGCGAATCTCCAAGCGATCTTGATTTAGAAAACAATGAACCTTTTGTAGGTGAATCTGGAAAATTGATTGACAAAATTTTAAGGGCAATTGGTTATAATAGATCATCAAAAGTATATCTTACACACTTAGTTAAATGCAAAATTGAGGGTTCTAGAGATCCTTTAAACTCTGAAATAAATAAATTTATCCCTGTTTTAAAAAAGCAAATTAACTTAATAGAACCAAAGATTATAATTAGCTTAGGAAAGGTAGTTGGAAAAGCTCTTATTAATAAAGATTTATCTATGGATAAAATGAGAAGCAAAGTCCATACATTTTGCTCTTATCCGCTGAAGATCACATACAGCCCTTATGCTCTAATACGTGAACAATCATTGAAAAAATTTGCTTGGAAAGATTTTCAATTTGTTCGTGATTTTGTAAAATAATTAATTAAAAATGAATAATAAGAAAGAAGTATTAAATGTCCAGCCTCATTCAATTGATGCAGAACAAGCAGTATTGGGTTCAATGCTTACAGATAAGGATGCAGTAAACAAAGCTTTTGAGAAAAAATTATCCTCGGAACATTTTTATAAAAACTCTCACTCATTAATTTTTGCAGCGATGGAAATTCTTGATAAAAATAATGAACCAATAGATACAGTTTCTGTGGTTGATGTATTAACAAAAAATAATGATATTGAAACTGTAGGGGGTGCTTTTTATATAAGTGGACTCGTAGAGCTTGTTCCTACTACAGCACATGTTTTACGTTATATAAAAATAGTAATGGAAAAATCTATTTTGAGAAATTTAATTTTTTTAGCAAACGATATTTCAAAAGAAGCTTTTGATGACAGCAAAGATGTTGATGACATATTAGAGTCTGTGCAGAGGTCAATATTCAGTATTACCCAGGATAGGCTACAAAAAGGATTTGAAAAAATTGATCCTGTTCTTCATAAAACTTTTGAGGATATAGATAGAATTGCGTCTCATAAAGGATCAGTAATTGGTGTGCCATCTGGTTTTAGTGATTTAGACTCAAAAACTACAGGGTTTCAAAAAGGTGATTTAGTTATTATTGCTGGGAGGCCAGGAATGGGTAAAACTTCATTTGCTTTGAATATGATGCGTAATGCAACAATTGATGGAGGTAAGGCTATTGGGTTTTTTAGTTTAGAAATGGCAAATAATCAACTAGCTATGCGTCTATTATGTGCAGAAGCTAGAGTTGATAGCAATTTAGTCAGATCTGGTACATTGCCCAAATCTCAGTATAGGAATTTGAGCTTAGCAGTTGGTCCGTTATCTAAAGCCAACATTCATTTAGATGATACTCCTGCATTAAGTATTTTAGAACTAAGGGCGAAAGCAAGAAGGCTTAAGAATGATGTGGATGTAGATATGATAATTGTTGATTATCTTCAGCTGATGCAAGGACCAAAAGGTGTTGAAAATAGACAGCAGGAAATTGCTAATATTTCGAGATCTATGAAAGCTCTGGCCAAAGAGCTAGATGTACCTATTGTAGCTTTATCCCAGCTATCCAGGGCTGTGGAGCAGCGAACAGGTTCGAAACGTCCCCAACTTTCAGATTTAAGAGAAAGTGGTGCTATAGAACAGGATGCAGATGTAGTACTTTTTCTTTACAGGCCATGGGTCTATTCTAGAGATGATGAAGATGAAGGTAAAGCAGAAATTATCGTTGCAAAACAGCGTAATGGCCCTACAGGTATAGTTGAAGCAACTTACATTAATCGATATACTAGGTTTGAAAATTTAGCTCAAAATCCTGATATTCCTTTTTAATGCAAAATCCTTTAGCAAAATTGGTGCCTAA
>MDTG01074919.1_pt1 | contig 13474 bp, 14 predicted proteins | sample 811421 | NCBI WGS metagenome assembly MDTG01 (sample SAMN05326645, study PRJNA326480) | marine metagenome | isolation source: seawater | place: Pacific Ocean: South East | collected 2011 | reverse complement strand
TTGGTGTCCACGGTTATCTCGATGGACCCAGCCACGACCCCGCTCGCATAACGCATCACCTTTTCAACGGTGGTGCTCAGCTCCGTGCTATCGTCACAAAAAACCGTGTTGTTTGAGATTATCCCCATGAGCTCAGCGTCGCGGCCAAGGCAGATGCTTGTTATATTTACGTCATTGGAAGCCAAGAGTGGATCCAGCCTGTCTTTGATGGTATGCATGTTCATGTGGCCCGGACCAAACGTTGTCGCGTTGTTAAACTGACCGTCGGTAATAAATATAATATGGGAGCGATTACCGTCAGACGCGCGAATGGCGGCCAGCAGGGCACCATAGCCGTCCGTGCTGCGACCATGGGCTTCATCGCTGATCCAATCAGAACACTGGTTCAGCAGGCGACGCCGTGTTGCAGGTGTAACAAATGAGCTCTCAACACGCTCGACGGCGTCGCCAAACGTCATGCACTCAAAATAACATCCCATTGGCAGGCCATTAATAAGTGAGGGAAGCATGTTGCGAACCTGGTCCGCATAGGTCACTCCGCCCACGCCTGGGATAAACATGCTACCGGAGCAATCACACATCACAATATGCTTGTCGTATTGCATGGCGCAAGACTGGCTAATGGGATCAATCGTTAACAGGCACTCGTTACCAGGCAGCTGCGTTAGATGCATGTGAACGGCGGACACGTGCTGCAGGGCCTCGTCAAGTGTAATACCATGCCTGCCGGCACAGTACGCTGCAATTGTGAACCTACACTGGCACCCAGCATCGCGCGCGTTCTGTATGGTGGATGTTATACTACGCCTGTCCATGTGTACACTATTTATGACTGCGACCATGCAAGCCGAAATGAAACAGCTGCGAGTGCAAAATGGCTGCCATGTGTGGATTAGGCCGAATAAAATACAGACAGTGGTACACAGAAATGATAAACACAACCTTAGACTGGCTAGAGATCTATACAACGAGTGGGAGTGTTCGCACCCGGGATACCCGGTGTCACTTAACAGGTTCTCAAAGTACACTGGGTGGTATCAAATATGCGTGGGACTACAGAATCTATGGGTCAAGGACGATGAAGTCTTTCGTGTATAAAAGCAGTGTGGCATTGAAATGATGGAAGAACAAGCCAAGCGGCTACGGGAAAAGAGCGGTGGAAAGATACCATGCGTAGTAGACATTGAGGGCCTACAGCTCAAGTTCCTTGTGGCACCTGACATATGCATGTCTGAGATGATGGTAAGCATACGCAAGCAGCTAGACAAAAGGAGTGCAGACAAGGCTTCATCGACGGCCGCGTACTTCCTACTAACAGAGGATGCAAAGATGGCAAGTGGAACCACTACAATTGCTGAGCTTGACGCAGACAACACGCGTGCTTATCTACAACTAAGCGCAAGCAGAGAAAACGTATTCGGGTAACAAGTATTTATTACCGCCAACACATTTGTGAATGTTTAAACTTCTACTTGCCATCTCATCGGTGCACGCGGCATACGAGTGTACGTGCAAAGAAGGATATGGGTTTAAGGTTTCTGCGACGCCATGGGTCCAGAACCCACAGGCAATTAACAACGTTTCAGGAACCTTCAAGAACTGCACCAAAGTAAAATGCAGGTGCACGAACGGAGAGCCACTGGCCGACGGATCTGCAGTGTGCTCCAGGTCCAGGTTTGATACAAGCATATATACAGCTCCCCCAAATGACAAGAAGCAGTTTTTTGTGACTGAAAGCACTAGTATTACTCTTATGGATGGCTTACAGAACTACAACAAGAAAAGACCCGCCGCAATAGAGTTTTGCGAAAAAGAAAACATGCGCCTGTGCTACAGAGACGAAATAGAGGGCGTACTAAGCTACTGCTCTTCAACATGGACCATGGACGAGACTGGGGCGCATTATTGGATATCAGGCGAACAACCACACGACCTAGCGAATTGTCCGAAGACTACTGGCTGGTATCCATATACGCCCAATGGTGTGGCCACTGCCACGTGCTGCAACCCCTTCGCGGGCGAGTCGTGCGCATCGTGCCATGCGGGCTACTACAAGGTCGAGGGATACAATGGCGACGGAGTTGTGGTTGCAATCCGGTGTGCCAAAATCCCGTCGCCCACGCCAGACACGTACACCATCGAATATACTGGCACAACAGAGGCCAAATGTGTATGCAACGAGAACTACCACAGCGTGCAAAAATGGACCGCAGAAACTCCGGAGTACACACGGAACTGCGGTACAGACAATACAACTGGCACCAGAATAGATACCATGTGGGATGCCTGTCAAGAAACCAAATGCATTCCATGTGAGCACGGCAAGCTGGACAACAGAACCGGCATCACACTGGGTTCAGGCGCAAGCTGCACTGCCAACCAGGTGCCCAACGCTGTCATATGTGACGAGTGCATGAACGGCTATCAATTCAATGCCACCACGAAGCTGTGCGACGAAACACCTCAGATACAAGCACAGTGTCCGTACGGGGTCCTCAGTGAAACCTAGCCATACCACTGCCTGTGTATGGTCCTTGCAACAGACAGAACGGTGGCCGTTTCTTCTTGTGTTTTAATCTGTACGTCGCACGTCATCTGCAAACGCATCATTGTTTCTGGGCTATCGTATCTGTATGTTTGCAGTATTGCCGCCATTACGCACTGTATATACCGTGTGTCTTGTAGTATAACGTCCCACACTGCTAATAAACAAGCATCGCATACAATGGTCTGAGCAAACAGAATAAAGCCCCATCGCACGGTCACAATGTCAATTAAAATATCTGCATCGAATGCGCTATCTGCGTATTCAAGTATTCTGCGTATATCTTTAGGCCCCCCCATGACCTTTCCGACGGGTCCGTACGGCCTGACAGTGTCTACAAGGCGCACAAACGACCAGTACACTATGGTTTCGTCGTTTCCGAAGACCAGGTACAGCGACCTAAGCAAGTACAGGTATCCCTGTGTGTACCCCATTGCGTGCATGTTCGACGCGTATCGCGCGTTGATGCTGACGACATCTAGGTCACCGAGTCCACATATTCGCTTGTAGTCTTGTTTAAGTGTGTACATCTGATCGTCCCACTGCCTGGACTTCAAGAACGAGCGTGGTATTTTGGGAAGCACCGCCGGTATACGACGCGTAATAAGCCATTTGTGCCAGCGCCGACGGCGCAACATATACACTGACATGGATACATATACCTTTATACATGCGCTACCACCGGTGTTCGATTTGTTCTCTTTGTTCTTCGCATGCACCGGCGCAGCAGCCTGCAAAGCATACCCGGGCGACTTGGACTACAGCCCTGTACTGTAACGTGCACGTCTTGGATATTTACGCCACATACTATAGCCGTTGCACTGACGTCTACAACGGGTGTCTGTATCTGTCTGTTTCCACAGAGCCCGCAGTTGAACGGAGGGCTTTTATGTGCACAGAATTGGCGATGGCCACATGACAGTATCCGCACCTGATTTATTCGCGTGCTATCATGATCCATAATGTGCCTGCCGCATCCCGCGCACACCATGCCCAGGAAGGACACGCGTGACTCGAATTGAACCAATTGGTGGCACACCGGGCACCTGGCCATTCTGGCAGTGCACTGCTCGCAGAACGAGTGACCACATGTCATTGTGTTATCCTGGCTCCCGCACTTGGTGTAGCTTGCCTCGCACTGCGTGCATCGCGTGGGCAGGACATCTAGCATGGTATCTACTGAAGCAGGGTTTGTAAGTCATCAGAGGTAATATTTTCCTTGTGTGCCGTTCTGACGTCTCTGTAGGTGGTGTCGCTGTTGGGCATATCCTTGTCGTTCCTGATGCGCACTGGCCTGAGGTGTATGTCGTCTCTGTCGAACTGAAACTCCCATATTTCTCCCGCTTTGCATGTCTTGTGATGCGCCGGATCAAGCGATTGCACTGTCATTTTCCTGGTGCGCAGTCTCATTGCGTCTGACACTTTGAGGTCAACGGTGTGCACCGGTTTCCACTTGTGCATGGTTCCGGACTGCAGCAAGCGCCCGCGCGGGTTGTGGAACACCAGTCCATCCGACGTACACTTGTCCATCGCAGCCAGTGCACTGGATACATCCGCTGCCTGCCAAAACTGTTTTACGCGCACGCGATGTCCCATCACGACTGGCAGATCAAGCGCCTGGAGGTACGTAAGTCTTTGATCAAAATCGAGGTGGGTAAGCAGGACGCCCTGCTTTTCGACCATGTCAAATACAATAAACTCCCCGGTGCTCATCAGCTCGCCGTCTAGCACGCATGGCTCTATGTGGCCGCGACAGGGCATGTATTTACAGCGAATTCTCCGGCCGAACCTTCCTAACATGACGCACATGGTAAATCCGTCAATTTCTATGAAGCAGGCACACGCCCTGATCCCATCGTATTTGACAGACACCATTGACGACTGTATGTCCGCAAAGTGTTCCCGGCGCAGGCTTATTGGCTGCTGCGCCACCATGCAGCTATCTATTCCGCCCTTTGACTTGACGCCGATTGCAAAACAGGGCTTGACGTATATTCCTGTGTTATCAAACACTAGGTGCTCGTTATAAAAATTCAGGTACGCAATGCACGGCATGAGCCTCCTCAGACAGTCCGCCAGATGATCAAGACCCTTGTCGCCTGCTAGCACCTCTGGGCTTTCACCGTGCCACTCCAGCTCCACATTGCAGTATTCCTCTGTCCGAGTCCACTCCACCGTCCAGTTCCCCATGGTGTACACCCACCGAGACCTGTGCCGCGTGGCCCACGGCAGGCGGTCCTGCTCTTCGTCGGGCGGCGGGGCATTGGTCTCTATCGACACAACGAGGTTTGCGTGCAGGCGCCCAATCACTTGAACAGAAGCTCTGTCTACCGTGCGCTTAATTTGCCACTGCCCGTCGACGCATCGCAGATCGCTGTCATCTCTGTACTTCACTATGGAAGACGTAGGCTTGACATTTTCGCCGGCATCAAACCATGCCCTGGCGTGGTCAAACGCGCCTGGGTTCAGTGCAATGCGCATTTCTATCTCGTGCTGCCTTTTTCCAATGCCCCGAAGGATATCTACCATCTGTTCGTACATTTGATATTATTTAATACTTGCACAGAAGATGTGTGTATGACTAGCGGACTGCTTTCAGACACACTGTCGCAGGGCGGGCAGGACATATGGCATCTTACATCCGCGATTGCAATCATTGCAGGCGTCGACATAGCCAGGCGATGCGTGCTGCATGGGTACAATTACGTGATAGAACGATGCGACAACGACAAGAAGCAGCAGTGGATGATCGAGAACTCTGTAGCAACTCTGTTCCTGGTCATAATGGCAGTTGTATGCATAAAAGCAGGGCAAATAGTTTTATCAAAGGACTGGGTGGAACAGATCACCAGTGCAATGGTCGTGGGTATAGGCTTCGGGTTGCAGGGCACGATACAGGACGTTGTGTACGGCTACATTCGTCGCAGCAACCGATACGTGATGAACGCAGGGCAGCTACTGGAATTAACAATAGGTCGCGACCAGGTGCAAGGAACCATTGAAAACATGACGTTAAATACATTTACATTTAACTGTGGGGACGGAAGCATATATGTGCTACCGTGGACTTCGCTGATGACATTTAAGATTGTGCATGCAAGCACGGCACTAAAGACCTAGTGCCCGTGAAATATTGCATGCTCTGCGTGCAGAAACGCGTGCAAACTGCAGCCGGCGACATAGCACACATCCACTGCAAACGCAAGTCCGCCCCGACCTGTCCTCGAGTGATACCACTGCACGTTGTCCATCAGGCAGTCCACCGATTCGTACGCGCGCACGTTCAACACGGCCGCCGTGATCAGCGAGGCCATGTTACGGTTGACCATATAGCATCGCATAGAGCGACACTGCGTACATTTTTCGCACAGCACCACCATGTTGTGTATCTTGCGGGCTGTCTGACACCCGCACCCACGACACATGCGCGTCCTTAGCGCAACAGAGCCGCATTTGAACAAGAGTTTGCGCCGACGCTCGATGCCCGGGCCGACGCAGTACTTAGTTCTAAGGTACACGTTCAGGCGAATGGGCCACCCGTGGTGACAATCGGGACGCAGAAGGCTGTGGTACATAAACGTATTGCCTGTGTTTGGAAATACGTACGAATCGTGTCGCATCTCAACTAGTCGCAGAAGTATGGCCTTCGCCGCGCGCTTCGATGTTCCAGTAAACGCAATAGTGTCCTGGGGCGACATAAATGCATGTATGTCATCAGAAAGACCACCAGGTGTGGAGTGTAACAACGCCACAAGAGCTTCAGATGGAAGACTCTCCATTGACATCCTCTGTAGTATGCACTATGCGGATCAAATATGGCGATGCACTCGTAATCAACGGAGAAGGTTCTAATAACGTTCCAGAAATTTGGTACGCGGTCGCTAAGCAGGACAGAGACGCTTCCATAGATGACACTGTCGAAGTAGAGTACCTTGTAAAGGACGACGCTTCAGGCATATGGGAATTTGAAGGAGAATTGAACTCATGTCCTGTTGCCTGTATAGAACAGCACGAAGCAGTTGACCCCGTGCGTGGCCCACAGTATGCATGGAATGCACTGGGTTTTCGCATGCTGGGCCCAAGCACAATGGTGCTACACGACCACGATGGCGAGTGCCCAATTGGACACGAAGATTTCGAGATAGAAAGTGACGACGGCGAAACCGACTCGATGAAAGATTTTATTGTACAGGACTCAGAGGTGGAGCCATTTACCTTAGCCACAGGCAGTGCACATGCGGCCGACACGCATGACGCCGTACGCGCGTGGAACAACTGGCAGCCACAGAATGACAGAGAAATGGCAGCAAAGGAATTTATAGACAGGCTGGCAAGTCGCGCGGCTCACATGGATGCCGATAGGCGCATGGACACGGGCATGGCGCCAATGGAGAGTTACACAAAGCCCACATGACGCTACGGCTCCGTGGCTTCCTCAACGTACACCAGTGGAGGACGAACGTGGCGCGTCTCAATGTAAGACTCCAGACGTATCAGGCATGCCGCAATTGTAAGCCACGCCACAATTCCATAGCAGGTCCACATGTACGCATAAAGCGCCATGGCCGCATCGGTCCCGTCTCCGCAGCCATGCAGGAACTCCAAATTTGTCACAATGGCGCCCACGAGGCAAAACACCCCCGTGCAGGCTGCCTTGCTCACTATAGCTTTCGGAGAGAGCTCTTCTGTTGATTTTTTGCAGTTTCCAATGCTCCGCAGCACAGAGAACGCGACAGGTGCAAGCTGTGAGGCGGACCACACACATATCCCCCAACACCACTTAAACGTGGCGCTGGTGCATGTGCCGTCTCCGTGGTCGGCAATCGCAAGGATGGAGTACTTGAGCACGTAGCCTGTAGCCACAACAGAGACAATGCCACCCACGCCAACAATGAATATTAAGCTAGTTATGAACATTAGAAACAGAAAAAAAATGACAAATACCGCGATGATGCAATGGAATATTCTGCGAATTTTACGTATATATTGCACCATGCTGCTTGTCGAATGCCTCCCAAGACAAAGACATACAAGCCCAAGGAGCCCACGTGGTCTAACAGCGTTGGCAACTTCAGCTACAATCAAAGACCCAACAATGCATGGCAGGCCCCGTCCGTTGTTCATCCAAAGCCAAAGTTCAACAGCCGCGGCTCGTATCGTTAGACAGCTATGGACCCCTCCTCGCGCAACGACCACGTTTCCATGGCCCCAGGCTTTGTGGTACGGTATGTAGTTTGTTTGACCCGGTATACAGCTTGCACCGCAGCGACCACCATCAATGCAGGAACTTGACATATTAGTACCCAGCACGCCTGCGACCTCTGTGTCCAGATGTCCAGGTGGGCGGAAGATGTACGATGAAGAGTAATAAACAACAGTACGCGAATCACATTCAACACTAGATTTTCGTCGTATCGCACTGACGATGCCAGCGTATAGATCACGATGACCGTAACAGCCTTCACATTTGTCGGTGATGACTGGAACGAGGGTGTCCTTGAAAACACCGCCAAAAGCAGTCCTAGCATGCTTATTGCGACAGATGCCTCGCGTGGTAGCAACGACTGCCCGTGTCGACACGAATGGCTTATCTGCAGTATGGACACGACGTAGACACGGTCAGTGAGCGGCCGAATGCAATACTGTGCCGCAGCGTGTATTCCAGTAAGCAACCATCCCACGGTACCGTGCACGTACACCACGGACACGTAGCACAGTGCAGAGAGGATGTCACTGAACATTACCGCGTCCATGGTATTCTATAAATACATGTAATCAAGCACGGTGTGATGTCCATACGCCCGATTTACGACGAACCGGCACCACTCAATACCGAGTACATGCCAGCGATCGCCCTGGCGGTTGCGTTGGTCTTGGTGCTAGCACAACTGTGTAGTTTCAAGTCAAACCCCAGGGGTAGCCGCCTAAACTGCGTTTTTTGAGTATAAAGAAACCACATTGTGATGCATGATGCGCGCAGTGTTGCTGATCAGCCTTGCACCAGCCGCCGCGCAGTCTGTATGCTGCCTAGCAAACATTGCGCAATGCATGGCGTGCCAAGCAGGGGTTACCATTGACCAGTTCTGCACAGGATACCCAAACACGGTCGGGTGCCGGCATGGGAAATTCAAAGAATTCATGGGTAACGCAAAGCAGCCGTCGTACTTTAACAAGGAACACGCGTATGATAAGATGAAAGAATTTGAGCTGCACGCAAAAGAACTGCGAGACCTGTCCAAGCGCCCTCAGAGCCGCGACACCGCAGACGACTTTGACCCTGACGACGTCAAGCGCAGCTTTGAACTTCTAGACACATTCAGCAAAGAAACAAAGGAAAAAATGCAAAACAAGACAATATCGTCGCAGCACTTCAAGTCAATGAATTCACTTACTACTAAGGACCTGCTCAAAAGGGCACGCGACAAGATAAGCGGCGACGACAACAAAAAGGCGTTCGACAAGTCTGTTTTCAATCACACACACAGAACTCGCAAGAATATTGCATACGAGGCCATGAAAGGCAAGCCCGACAAGCACGAAATTACGTGGGACGAGGACGGAGACTACATGCGCGTTCTCAGGGACAAAAGGGAAGACATAGTCGACATCTTTATTGGCGAGGCAAATAAACCCAGGGTCAAGTTTCCACAGACTATACAGGAAAAGCTGCCGAAGAGATTGGACGTGGTTGTACACATGCCAAAGGCAGACGAGTCTAACTGGGGCGGAAAGCAACTCCGGTCCCGCGTCGTCAGCATTACGGTGTTAAACGAGACAAATGGAGAAGAAGTACAATTGAACAATTTGAATGACTTTATTCTAATACGCATACCGGACCCACAGCCGGGGGATTGTAAGTGGTGGGATAACACCCTGGGCGTATGGTCCGGGGTCGGATGCACGCGAAACGCGGATCAAAACAACGAAGCAGAGTGCAAATGTACGCATTTGACAGATTTTGCCATCGTTGGCGAGGACGTGGTCACGCCGGCGCCCACGCCTGGACAAGCCACCGTTAACCAAGTTGTTGTCGAAGAGCTCACAGAGGATGATTCGCTGTCAAGCACCGCAACCGCTGGCATTGCAGTGGGGGGCGTCATGGTGGTAGGCGCCACCCTGACAATCGCCAATACTTAAACATACCCGTAGAATATGCGATGGGTGCAGCATTGTGCTGCTGCTGCCAACAGGACCCAGTTGACCCGCCAGACGACACAGAGGAATGGAGCAATGACATTGCGGACGTGCTGGCAATCCTGGACGCAGACGGGGGCTTTGCTCCGCAGTGCGCGTTTCCATAGACCATTATTGGCAGGCCAGTCACCCCCGCCGTCTCCTTTTATGCCTGTGCTCTTCAGCGTCTGGATGTACCGGCACAATCAGTTCCATCTTTGCCATGTCCATAGTGTATTCGATGCCACTTTTGTGTAGCGAAAGGCAGCAGTACTGTGCTGCGCCGCACGCAAATAAAGTAATATTTTCATCATCACCAATGGCCATATCGAATGTGGGTATGAGGCCTGTGGCTGTACAGCTGGCAACGTGTGCCATTGCACTGGACACTGCTTTGCACGCGGACTTTGACAGTGTCAGGCCCTCTGGGCGTTTCCATGCAATATCTTGACCAGGCTTATTTGAGTTGGTGCAGGGGCGAATATCTGCGTCCATTGCATACTTGAACCGCACTGTTCTGCGCTTGAGGTCTGCGATTGCCCCTCTGATGTGCTTTCCGTGCCTGGCTGTATCCAGTACCATGTTAAGCATGCCATGACTCAGCTGTGTATCTCGTGGCAACTGGAACTCTAGAACTGCCGACGTGCGGCTTGTCCTGTTCTCAATCCAGTAGCGTTCGTGGGCAGCGAGTAGTTGCCGGATATCACTTGCAACATTGTCAAGCGACATCAATTTGCAAACCACAGAAGCAAGTTCATGCAGACATCTGCACGCAATATACAGTCAATACGACTGGGTATACTTCGACCCGAAGACGTATTGGCGGCCTCCAAGTGCCACGTAAAAACCCAAGCTGATCTGCTATCCAGAAAGCTTGGGGCCCACGAGGGCCTGTGTGAGACATGCCACCAGGCCGCTGGCGTGTGCACCGGGCATTTTGGTCACATAGAGTTGCCATTTTACGTGCCCCACCCGCTGTACAGGGCCAAAGTACAGCAGATATTGAAAGCAGCATGTGCATGTTGCTGCCGTCGAAAAACGCCATGTGCCGGACATGAGCGGCCAAATGTGCTGTCTGTAGACGTAGACATGTTTGTTGACGAGGACTGGCGAGATATACTGCCAGCTCCTACGCGCGTGAAAGATCTGTTTATCAAGAACCTCCCAGTGCCACCCGTGTCTATGCGCCCATGCAACAACGGCTATCGCCATGCGTTGACCACGCTTCTCTCGGGAATATTGCACGGTATCTCTCGACACGCGCGCGTGATATCCCGGCAGGGCACGGCGGAAGCACGCCAATCATGCAGACAGATGGTTATGAAGCGGGTGCATGCGTACTTCAACAACGATTCAACAACGCACTGTCCGGGCATTATATCCAGGCTGTCTGGCAAAGAGGGGCGGATGCGCAACAACCTGATGGGGTTCCGCGTTAATTTATCTGCACGTGCCGTCATCATTCCAGATCCATACTGCCACCCAGCAGAACTTCGCATCCCGGCTAAAATATTTGACACACTGCGCATCAAAGACGGCGAGACAGTATTGTTTAACCGCCAGCCTTCGCTACACAAGGGTTCCATGATGGCACACCGGGCGAGACGAGGTGCTGGAAATGCGTTTGCCTTCTCTCCCACGGTCACTGCACCGTATAATGCGGACTACGACGGCGACGAGATGAACCTGCACAAGCTAGATAACATCGCCGTACAGGCAGAAGCACAGCTCCTGATGGGTGTGGCCCAAAACATGCACTCGCCCGCATCTGGAAAGCCGTGGATAAAGCTGGTACAGGACTGTGTTCTGTCAGAATACCTGCAGGGGAAGCAGCTAAAACCCCCAGCCAACGTAGACGAACTCCACGAGCGACAAGTTGCATCCATTGATTACATTCAGAGGGTGGGGTTTAGCATTGGCCTGGATGACTTCTGTAACAAGGTCACGCCAGTGGGAGACCCAGACATGGGCTGCTTGGCAAGGACGGCAGACACCATATGCGACAAGCTACACCCAAGCAACAGCTTGCTTGCCATTGTAAAGGCCCGCAGCAAGGGAAGCAGCATCAACCTGACGCAACTCATGTCGTGCGTTGGATGGCAAACCGTGCAAGGTAAGCCCAGTGTGGGGCCACGTGGCACGTCGTTCGTTAAGAGCTCGTACGTGGAGGGCCTCGACGTTGACGAGTTTTGGCACCACGCGTGCGCAGGCCGAGAGGGGCTCATACAGACAGCTATCAAGACCAGCAAGACAGGATACCTGCAACGAAAGCTCATCAAATTCATGGAGGACATACGAGTTGCATACGACGGAACGACACGCCACAGCGGCAGCGGCATGGTCATTCGATTTGACGACGCCGGTGCAGAACCGGGGACTCCGGTGGGATGCGTGGCAGCGCAGTCGATAGGACAGCCGATCACACAGAGTACTCTCAATATGTTTCACAAAGCTGGCATTGAATGCGACACGGGTCTTGCCAAAATGCAGTCTATACTAGAACCCAGCTCGAACACGCAGGTATACTGCGCACGCAATCTGCAGGACGCACATCTGTTGCTTTCGTTGGACTCAAGGGGGACGGAGGCGACAGACGAACCGAGCTTGTACGAACGTGTAGAGGCAGACATGAGGAACACCCGGGTGCCGCGCCGGCGGTACGTACACAGATGCCCGGAGAAGTTTGACGGCTGGATGTTTGCGGCACTTTTGCGCAAGCACGCGTCGTATGCGCACTACGTACACGCAGACAATACTGTCATGTGTGACGCACGCGTTGTGAATGCAAAAGGGCTCGCAGGTGTCCCGGCCGCAGTTGCCATGGACCGGGTGACAATAGACACCCTTGGAGACACAGGATACTGTACAAACCCCATTAAGATGCAGGAGCTGTATGGAATCGAGGCAGCACGGGAAATGCTGTACATGGAGCTGAAGCGGTTTGGCACGATTTTTGACAAGCACTACGAGCTGCTGGCAGATGCCATGACAAGCTACGGACAGATTACAAGTGTTAACCGCAGCGGCGTCGAACAAACAAACAGCGCGGCGTTCTTGGGAAGGGCGTGCTTTGAAACAGTGTCACAGATCATAGCAGACTCCAGCTTCAGACAGGCGGCAGACTCTCTCAAATCAGCATCCAGCAGGCTGGCCGTAGGCGTGGCGCCGCGTGCAGGAACCACCTCGTTTGACGTAATGAGCCAGCACCAACACACAGAACGACCGCGAAAACGAAGTGCCGTAGCCACGTTCCTGGACGACCCTATACCAGTGAAAAAGACGTTCAGATGGACAAACTGAATACCACTATTAATACACATTTTATTCGTACATGATGGGGGGAATAATATCAAGCCGGGGTAAAAAAAAAAACGAAACACGCAGACTGGATGAAGCTAACCAACAACGACGAAATGAAGCTGCTATACAGAAATTGAATGAGCTATTCGCAAATACGAAGGCTTATGAAGAACTCAATGCAGAAAATAAGGCCGCTATTAAGAATGTAATAACGACCAGTCCATCCCAAGTGCTAGTTGCAATACAAAACCCAGCAACTCCCGTACCAAATGTCGACCTCGACCTAGCGATTAAAAAGTCATTAGAAAAAGTTCTTAAACAAATCAATGAGAGTGAAGAAGCACAGCAGTCGATCAGAGACCTTAGGGATGAGTTTGATAAAGCAGCAGCCGCGAGTACTGCATTAAAGCTCAGGTTCTAGAGCTACACCGACGCGTGCTCGGTTGCCTTGGTGTC
>MDTG01091095.1_pt1 | contig 13475 bp, 13 predicted proteins | sample 811421 | NCBI WGS metagenome assembly MDTG01 (sample SAMN05326645, study PRJNA326480) | marine metagenome | isolation source: seawater | place: Pacific Ocean: South East | collected 2011 | reverse complement strand
CATTCAGTTAGGTAAAGGAAAGCAAAACGTGAATCCAATAACTAAACAATTTCAGTATGGTCAACACACAGTTACATTGGAAACGGGCGTTGTAGCTCGTCAAGCGACTGCGGCTGTCATGGCCAGCATGGACGATACAACCGTACTTGTCAGCGTAGTAGCTAAAAAAGAAGCGCGTGAAGGACAAGACTTTTTCCCGCTAACGGTCAACTACCAAGAAAAGACTTATGCTGCGGGTAAAATCCCAGGTGGTTTCTTTAAACGTGAAGGCCGTCCTAGCGAAAACGAGACATTGACATCACGTCTTATCGATCGCCCGATTCGTCCATTGTTCCCTGAAGGGTTCATGAACGAAGTACAAGTGGTCGCTACCGTTGTTTCGGTAAACCCCCAAGTAAGCCCAGATCTCGTAGCAATGATTGGTACCTCGGCGGCACTCGCTATCTCTGGCGTGCCATTTAACGGTCCAATTGGTGCTGCTCGCGTTGGTGTAATCAACGATGAATATGTACTCAACCCAACTCAAGATGAACTCGCTGAATCAAAACTCGATTTGATGGTTGCCGGTACGCAACAAGCGGTCTTGATGGTTGAATCAGAAGCCAACCTTCTATCAGAAGACACCATGCTCGGCGCAGTGATGTTTGGTCATGAGTCGATGCAAGTTGTGGTCGATGCGATCAACGAATTTGCTCAAGAAGCGGGTAAAGAAAAATGGGATTGGCAGGCGCCGCAAAAAGACGCCACTTTGGTTGAGAAAGTGAAGTCACTCGCCGAAGCGGGCATTGGTGAAGCCTATCGCATTACTGATAAAGCTGAGCGCTACGGTAAAATCGCTGAAGTTAAGCAAGCGATGATTGAGCAGCTCGTTGCTGAAAATGAAGAAGCCGACACTGATGAAGCGGGCAAAATCTTCCATGACGTCGAAAAAGACATCGTGCGCAGCCGCATCTTAGCGGGAGAAAAGCGTATAGACGGTCGTGACCCCGACATGGTGCGTGCTATCAGCGTAGCAACCGGTGTATTGCCGCGTACGCACGGTTCAGCCTTGTTTACCCGTGGAGAAACTCAGGCGTTAGTTACGGCGACGCTCGGTACTGACCGTGACGCGCAGATGATTGACGAATTGACTGGCACGTCAACGAGTCGCTTCTTGCTGCATTATAACTTCCCTCCTTACTGTGTGGGTGAGACCGGTATGGTCGGTGCGCCTAAACGCCGCGAGATTGGTCATGGTCGTCTTGCTAAGCGTGGTATCCAGGCGGTTATGCCGAGCCACGAAGAGTTCCCTTATACCGTCCGTGTGGTGTCTGAAATCACAGAATCCAATGGTTCGAGCTCAATGGCATCCGTGTGTGGCTCTTCATTAGCATTGATGGACGCAGGCGTTCCAATTAAGTCTTCAGTTGCGGGTATCGCTATGGGGCTTGTTAAAGAGGGCGATAAGCACGTCGTCTTGTCTGATATTTTAGGTGATGAAGATCACTTAGGTGACATGGACTTTAAAGTAGCGGGTAATAACGAAGGTATTACTGCGTTGCAGATGGACATCAAAATTGATGGTATCACCCGCGACATCATGGAAAGCGCGCTAGGCCAAGCTAAAGCAGCACGTTTGCACATCTTATCTGTGATGGATGAGGCGATTGGTGAACACCGTGATGAGCTGTCTACTTACGCACCTCGTTTCACGACTATCAAGATTGATCAAGATAAGATCAAAGACGTGATTGGTAAAGGCGGCGCGGTTATCCGTGAGTTGACTGAGTCAACCAATACCAACATTGAAATTGGCGATGACGGCACTATTAAGATCGCTGCTAGCGACCAAAATGATGCCGACGCAGCGATTAAGCGTATTAAAGAGCTGACTGCTGAAATTGAAGTAGGCAAAATCTATCAAGGTAAAGTAGCCCGTATCGTTGACTTCGGTGCGTTCGTTACAGTACTACCGGGTAAAGATGGCTTGGTACATATTTCACAGATCGCTGAAGAGCGTGTGAATGATGTCAATGACTACTTGAAAGTCGGTGACACAGTGCCAGTTAAGGTGCTTGAAATTGACCGTCAAGGTCGTGTTCGTTTGAGCATGAAAGAAGCGGCTGAAAAGCCCGCTGAAGCGAATAACGAACAAGCAACTGAGCAAACCGAAGAGAAAAACGAAGACTAATCGTTAATCTTTATTCAGTAAAAGCCCTGTTGAGCTAGCTCAACGGGGCTTTTTTTGCTCTAATGGAGTAAATTCAAAAGGGTATTTTTATGCGATTACTTTCTTTGGCAGCGTTGCTTGCTATGACCCTAACAGGATGCGCAACCCCGCCGGCGAATCAAGCAAGGCAAGTCGCAGCACCGACACCTAATGTCGTGTTAGCTGAACCAGAGCAAGCTGAATTTCGCTATGAAATCGAGATCGCGCGTATTAATCAGATGGTTAGCGACGACTCGTTATCTGACGAAGAGTTGGCTTTCGCTTATTATCGTCGCGGGGCATTGTATGACGCGCTCGGTTTACGCACCTTATCACGCATGGATTTTATGCGAGCAATCGAAATTAAGCCGCGTTTAGCTGATGCCTACAACTACCTAGGTATACAGTACACTGAGTTAGGCGAATTTGATTTCGCTTTCGAAGCGCTTGATTCGGCTCTAGAACTCGATCCAGAACACCCATACGCCTTACTTAATCGAGGTATCGCCGAGTACTACGATAATCGAGTAAAGTTTGCGGTCAATGATTTTCAGCAACACCTCAACAACGATCCGAGTGACCCATATCGAGTGATTTGGTTGTTCTTGGCGCAATATCGAGAGTCACCCAATGAAGCACTTAACGCACTGGCACGTAATCAGCAAGGCATTGACGAAGACGATTGGGCAAACCGAATTATTGAATTGTATTTGGGGGAGCTCAGCGAGGGTGAGTTTTTGCAGCAACTTACCACCCAGTTGCGAGGGGATGAAACCCTAGCAGAACGTCTGTGTGAGGCTTATTTTTATTTAGGTAAATACAGTCAGCGTCAGCAACAATGGAGTAAGGCGGCCAACTACTTTAAGTTAGCACTAACGACCAATGTGCATGAATTTGTTGAACATCGTTACGCTGATATTGAATTGGAGCAAACTCGCAAACAACTGCAATGAGAACCCTCTGTTTTCTAATAGTGGTCACTCTAGTGGTGACCCTCATTGCCCAAGATTCTTATCCCACCTCAACACAACTGCGTTGGTCCGCCGCCTTAGCTGGAGACGCCAATGCCCAGTTTGAAGTGGGTGAACGTTATTGGCACACGCAACGCGCCAGTGAAGCATTAATATGGTGGCAACGCGCCGCCAAAAACGGTTCGCAAAACGCGCTAGAGCGATTACAGTCCGAATTTCCTCAACACAACAGGCGCTGGCTCAATATCGCGGCAGATCGAGGTGATGAGGTTGCTCAACAGCAGTTAGCCGATTTAGCTTTACATGATCCGACGGTCGCTTGGTCAGATTGGTATGAGCGCTTTGGCCAACCAGCGCTCTCCGTTCGAGCGCGCAAACTTATCGCCACGCAACATAAACAATCGTGTTCCTCAGTTGTGTCCGTTATCGCGCGTTCAAACGCGAGTAAAGGGCGTTTTGTTGCACTGCTCAACGCGGTCAGTAGCATGCAGAGTGAGTTGAGGACTCACTCTGTGTGCTTTGCCTGGCAGCGTAAATCCAAACAACATTGTTCAGTCGCAGATAACCAACAAGCGAAATGTGATGAGACTCACTTACCCAGCAACACACGAACCATTATTTTCGCAGAGGCGGGACGCTCATACACACGCCCTACAGTGATGGTACTTGGGCAAAGTGCCGACGATGATGTTATTAAGCATGAGTGGGCGCACTGGCTCGGTTTTGCTGATGAGTATGCCATGCGTATGCCCTATGCGGGTGACTTTTGCTTAGGACGCTATGCCACCGAGCCGGTCAATATCGTGGTGACCGAGAAACAGCGTATGACGAGCGATGAGTTACGGGCGTTATGGAATCGGCTGCCATGGCGCGAACATGTAAGCGATTGGCGCACGCTTGCACGCCCACTAGGTGCCGACCAGTGGCAGTTGGGGTCTTCAAATGATTTAGAGCGTGTCGGTTTGTATGCAGCGCAAACCTGCGAGGCTGTAGCGGGGCGCTTTGCATGGAAACCTGTTGCGCAAGAAACCTTGATGGAACGCCATCAATCGGGCGTTTGGCCCGACTTATATCAGCGACTGCAAAAGTTTCGTTTATTGCATGATAGCCAATTGAGCCAACATTAAGATAGGACACAAGAATGCGAAAAACCACACCAGAGAGCGTAGCTTGTCCCAATTAAGCAAATAAAGAATGTTGTAAGCGATGCGAAGCACAATGAAACTGACCGCAAGTGCTACGGCATGGGGGCTGACTTGCTCGCTGGCTAGGTTCGCAAGTACAGCGGCTGCATAGAGCGGAAATGCCTCGTAGGCGTTATAATGTGCCGCCACAGCGCGAGCACCGATACCTGTAAGACGGGATTGTTGAGCGCGAGGGTGGCGATTGTCATAGCGGCTTTCGCGGTTTTGGAAAAACACCACAGGTGCCTTAGCCAAAATCGGCAAGACACCCGCGATTAACAAACACCACAGTAGTGTGCTCATCGTACGGTTTCACCCGCCGCTTGTAGATCCGCATGGTACGATGAACGCACTAAGGGTCCACTCGCGATATGGCTAAAGCCCATTTCTACGCCTGCAACACGGAGTTCTTCGAACTCGTCAGGGTGAACATAACGTGCGACCGGAATATGGTGACGGCTTGGCTGTAGGTATTGACCAATCGTTAGCATATCGCAATCATGAGCACGTAAGTCGCGCATGACTTCTAAGATCTCTTCTTTAGTTTCACCTAAGCCAACCATGAGACCCGACTTAGTACGCACATCCGGACGTGCTTCCTTGTATTTCTTCAGCAAATCCAGTGACCACTGGTAGTTTGCACCGGGACGCGCAGCTTTATATAAACGCGGCACTGTCTCTAAGTTGTGGTTGAATACATCCGGTGCCTCGTCCGATAAAATATCTAACGCCACTTTCATACGTCCGCGGAAGTCAGGCACCAAAATCTCGACCTGAATTTCCGGAGTGTATTTACGGATTTCGCGGACACAATCGGCGAAGTGTTGCGCACCACCATCACGTAAATCATCGCGATCAACGGAGGTAATAACCACATATTTCACGCCCATGTCATGGATGGTCTTGCCGAGTTTCACCGCCTCTTCTGGATCAGGTGGCAACGGACGCCCATGGGCAACGTCGCAGAAGGGGCAGCGGCGCGTACAGATATCGCCTAGGATCATAAAGCTCGCTGTACCGTGATTAAAACACTCAGGTAGATTAGGGCACGACGCCTCCTCACATACTGAGTGCAAACCGTGACTGCGCATAGCTTGTTTGATTTCGTCGATACGCTGTGTGTTGGAAGGTAGCTTAACCTTCAACCACGAAGGTTTGCGCAACATCTGATCGCGTTCAGTCGGAACGATCTGAACAGGAATAAGGGCCATTTTATCGGCATCGCGCATTTTGACGCCGGGTTCCACTCTAACTGGCTTTGACATAAGCTTCTGCAAGTCCTGTTTCCGATTGAGTATTTCGGTAGCCAACGCGACTAATAAAGCGTTGCGTTACCCTCTCTGCTGCTTCATCGAAGCTTTGCGGACCGCCTAAGTCCGCCGTTTGAATCATTTTAATGCCGGTCAACCCACATGGGTTGATACGGCTGAAGGGCTCCATATCCATATTGACGTTTAGCGCCAAACCGTGAAAGGAGCAGCCTTTACGAATCCGTAAACCGAGCGAACAGACTTTATCGCCATTCACGTAAACACCCGGCGCGTCGCGGCGCGGTGCGGCTTCAATATCGTAATCTTTCAATACGTCGACAATGGTATTCTCGATCTCGTTTACGAGCTGACGAACACCTAAGCTCAAGCGTCGAATATTAAGCATAAAATAAACCACCAGCTGCCCGGGACCGTGGTAGGTCACTTGTCCACCCCGATCGACAGGAACGACTGGGATATCACCTGGGGCAAGTAAGTGCTCTTCTTTACCTGCTTGACCTTGCGTAAACACCGGTGAGTGCTCGACAATCCAAAGCTCATCGGGCGTCGAGTCATCGCGTGTGTCGGTGAATGATTGCATGGCACGCCAGATAGGCTCATATGCCTGACGACCTAAGTCGCGAATAATAATTTTATCCATCATCGGCCTATTATAACGAGATGCGATTGTGGCGGCTAGCGTTGCTTTATTACGAGCAGTTATAGCACATAGCGGACATCATCGATGTCGGCGAGCGAACGATAGAGGGTTTCGATATGTTCTTGGCTCTCGACACGGACAGACACCGACACAGAATGGTAATTACCTTTACTACTCGGCTTCACCGAGGGACTATAATCCCCCGGTGCGTGCTGCTGTAATACTTCAACGACTTGATCAGGAAGCGTAGCAGTGGCCACGCCCATCACTTTAAACGTAAAGTGACATGGAAAGTCGACTAGCTGATCAAAACGTGTTTTTTGCATATTGCCTGCTTATTCCTCAGAGAACTTACGTTTAATATAGTCCATTGCGCGTTTGAAGAAACCGCCTTCCTCGACACTTTGTAAAGTAACGAGCGGGAACGATGCGACATCTTCGCCTTCAAGTTGAAGGTAAACGGTGCCGACATGCTCACCTTTCTGCAATGGTGCCTCTAACTCTTGGTTGAGTTCGAAGTTAGCTTTTAATTTGTCGCGTTGGCCACGCGGTAGTGTGATAACAACATCCTCGCTGATACCTAACTCAACTTGATCGTTATCGCCACCCCAGATGCGCTGAGATACGAAACTTTCACCGGCTTCATAAGCAGTGACGGTTTCATAGTAGCGGAAGCCGTAGTTAAGCAATTTCTTGCTTTCAATCTTACGCGCTTGTTCGCTGCTCGTGCCGATAACCACTGAAATAAGTCGGGTATCGCCCTCAACCGCTGAGGTGACCAAACTATAACCTGCTTCACTGGTATGACCGGTCTTGATGCCATCGACATTCATGCTCCGATCCCACAGCAGGGCATTACGGTTATATTGCTTGATGTTGTTGTAAGTATAAGACTTTTGCGCGTATATTTCATACTCTTCTGGCGTCTCATTAATTAACGCGCTGGCTAACTTGCTCATATCGCGTGCCGATACATATTGTTCTGGATCGGGCAAACCGTGGCTGTTAGCGAAGTGGCTATGAGTCATGCCGATTTCTTGCGCATAAGTATTCATCAAGTCAGCAAAAGCACCTTCACTGCCGGCAATGTATTCAGCCATCGCTACGCACGCATCGTTACCTGATGAAATAATGATGCCGTGATTTAGGTCGGATACGCTGACTTCGGTACCGACTTCGATGAACATCTTTGATGATTCTGGGAAGTTTTTTGCCCAAGCATTTTCGCTGACGGTGACCATATCTGAATTGCTAATACGACCGGCTTGGATTTCCTTACCGATAATATAGCTCGTCATCATCTTGGTCAGACTTGCAGGCGGCAAGCTCTCATCGGCGTTCCCCTCGGCAAGTACTTTACCTGTTTTATGATCAATAAGAATATACGCTTTAGCATTGACCTGGGGTGGGTTTGGCACAAGCGACTGAGCACTTGCAACACCAAAGGAAAACACAGCAACGAGTGTAACGAGTGGTTTTATCATCTTGTTAGCTATCTTCATGGTTATCGCTTTAACATCTTTTGTAGTGTGGATTATATCAATTTTGACGGTTCGAGTCAGTTGCTTCCGCGGTATTCGCGGTAATTTTAACTCTAAATGCGTTAGGAAAACCTTCCGTTCTCACTTGCTGCAGCCATTTATTGGCTTCAACCTGAGGCAGGGGCCCTAAAAGTAACTTATGTAGACTCTCTTTTGACTGAGTAGTTGCATGGGACTGCCAACTTTCGGGTAATTGTTCCCGTAATGACGCGATTTTCTCGGCATCTTCACTGGCGAATAGCTGCACATAATAACGATGTTCGACGGCTGGGGATAAAAACTCGATCGCCTCGACTTTGACGGGTGCCGTGCCGTTACCTATCATGTCCAACTTATAGGCGGCAGCAAAGGAAAGGTCAATCAAGCGCTCAGAGTGAAACGGACCGCGATCATTGACGCGCACGATCACGTGCTTTTGATTATCTAAATTGGTGACCCGCACGTACGTGGGCAGTGGCAAACGAGTATGCGCAGCGGTCATGCTATACATGTCGTAATATTCGCCATTTGAGGTCAGGTGGCCATGAAATTTATTGCCGTACCAGGATGCAATACCACGCTCTGAGTATCCTTTGGCAGTATCCATGACATCGTAAAAGACTCCGTTAACTTGATAGTCTTGATTACCCTGTCTGCTTAACGGTTCTTGAATCGGCGTCGCGCTTTGTAATTCAGCTGCGGTGGGCATACGAGTAGGCGCGCTATCATGTGCTTGCTGATAGCGGCCTGAAGGCTGCGAAGTGCAGCCGAGTAACAACGCCGTTAAGCTGGTGAGTAAGACACCTAAACTACAGGTCGTTTTAGTCATCACTGTTTTCATAGGCTGATGCAATTTGTTCGCTCAGTTGATAGGCCACCATTGCGTAGAGTGGGCTGTGGTTGTAGCGCGTGATGCTATAAAAATTGTCAAATCCCAGCCAATATTCTTGACCTTTTTCGGTTTCAAAAGCGAGTACTTTAACCGCCAGGTCGTCCGCGTATTGTTTATCAATTTGATAGCCTTGATCGCGCAATTGAGCAATCGTGGTATCGGGTTTCATGCCTTTGGAGGCAACTGCCGCCCAGTCTTGGTCTTGCTTGGGCTGGTAGGCGACTGGTGCACCCGCTTGCCAGCGGTGCTCGGCAAAATAATTTGCCACGCTACCAATCGCGTCAGTGGTGTTGTTAATTAAGTCGCGCTTGCCGTCGCCGTCGAAGTCGACCGCATAATGGCGGTAACTCGATGAAATAAACTGACCATAGCCCATAGCGCCAGCATAAGAACCGACGGGCTGGGTAATATCCCAACCTTGTTCTGCTGCGAGACTAAAATACTCAGCGAGCTCTGACGAGAAGAATGAACTCCGTGGTGGATAGTAAAAGCCAAGGGTATATAGGGTATCCAAGACTGAGTATTTTCCTAGGTATTCACCATAAAAGGTCTCAATACCGATAATCGCAACAATGATACGTTCGGGAACACCAAATTGCTGTGCTGCACGCTCTAGCTCATCCTGATGTGCTTGCCAAAAACGAACACCTGCTGCGCGGCGTTTATCAGTGAGAAAAATCGGATAATACTGATACCAAGGTTTAGCTTCCCAAGGTCTTTGAATCGCGGCTAAAACATCTTCATTAACATTAGCTTGCGCTAACCATTGTTTGAGTTGTTGCTGCTCAATACCGAGCTCTTTGCTTTGCTGGCTAATAAACGTATCGATACGTTGCTGTGCTTCGGCATCGGTTGACTGAGTTTGAGCGTCGGCTAAAGGCGCGCTGAAAGCTGTCCAAAGAAGGGCTGAGGTCATTATCGCTGATTTAATCATACTACACCTTAGTTATTATTATTGATAACCGTCTCGGATAATAAGGCGATGATGGGTTGCGGCCGACATAATAATCCCAAAGCCTGCCATCAAAGTCACCATCGATGTGCCTCCGTAACTAATCAAAGGTAACGGTACCCCGACCACTGGAAGTAATCCAGAGACCATACCAATATTTACAAAAACATACACAAAAAACGTGAGCGTTAGGGAGGCGGCTAGCAACTTACCGAACATATCTTGAGTCCGTAATGCAATGATTAAGCCGCGAATAATAATGAAGGTATAAAGCGCCAATAACAGTGTGACACCAATGAGACCGAATTCTTCACTAATGACTGAGAAAATAAAATCGGTGTGACGCTCAGGCAAAAACTCGAGTTGTGACTGTGTGCCTTGCAGCCAACCTTTCCCATCGATACCGCCTGAGCCAATGGCTATTTTCGACTGTATAATATGGTAACCCGAGCCCAGCGGATCGAGTTCTGGATTTAAAAAAGTAAGTACCCGCTGACGTTGATAGTCGTGCATTAGATAGATCCACAGGACGGGCAGAAAAGCCAATACCAGCATTACAGCGAATACGATAAGACGCCAACTGAGACCAGCAAAAAAGATAACAAAGAGTCCTGCGCTAGCAACCAGTAATGAGGTACCCAAGTCAGGCTGCTTTGCAATTAATAGCGTTGGTAGCAAAACGAGTGTTAGCGCTGCAAGAATACGCAGAAAACGTGGCGGTAATGCGCGTTGATTGATAAACCATGCAATCATGAGCGGCATCGCTAACTTCATGATTTCGGAGGGTTGAATCGTTACTGGACCCAGGTCAAGCCAACGCTGAGCACCTTTGCCCACTTCGCCAACGAGTAATACAGCGATGAGTAGCAACACACCTAATCCGTAAATCAGCGGCGAGATACGCTCATAGAATCGTGGTGGAAGCTGGGCTACCACAAATAGAGTCGCTAGCGCGGCACCGATCCGAATAGCTTGTCGAATCACCATATCCATGTTTTGCCCACTGGCTGAGTAGACAATAAACAGGCTGGCAACGCAGAGGGTCAGTAAGCCCAGCAATAAAGGACCATCCAAGTGTAGCTTCTTGAGCAACGGGTGACGCTGACGTTCTTCAGTCGTTAGCACTTTCGACCTCCTCATATTGCTCTGGATGATAGCGCTTATGCCAGGTGTCTAGCAGCCTGCGCGCGGCTGGTGCAGCGATACTGCCGCCGCCACCGACCACGTTTTCAATCGCGACAGCGATAACGACCTCGGGCGACTCGGCTGGCGCATAACCGACATACATTGCATTATCGCGATATTTTTCCGCGACTTCTTCGGCAACATATTCTTCATCTTCACCTAAGTTGACGACCTGTGCTGTACCGGTTTTACCCGCCGAGGAATAGGGGGCTTTGCGGAATGCCGAATGTGCGGTGCCGTGTACATCGGATGTAACGGACACCATGGCGTCATGCACGCCCTGCCAATAGCTTGGTTTATCGACTGCAACGGGTGGTTTATATTCGGGTTCGACAGCGTCCAGTTCAGATAGTGTGCCGTAACCTTTAAGTAACCGAGGTACCACAAACTCACCGTAGTTAGCCATCACGCCCGTTGCAGCAACCAGCTGCATCGGTGTCGCAGTCCAGTAACTTTGACCGATGCCAACCGAGAGCGTCTCACCGGCGTACCACGGCTCGCCATAGCGAGCGCGTTTCCAACCGCTGTTAGGCATAATCGCGGGGATCTCTTCCGCAATATCGATACCAGTTTTTTCGCCAAAACCAAACTGATGCATGAAGTCCGAAATCTTATCCACTCCGAGCTTCAGTGCTAAATCGTAATAAAACGTGTCGCAGCTCTCGGTAATCGCCTTACTGACATTGACCCAGCCGTGACCCCAGGCAAGCCAGTCGCGATAACGGCGGTCGACACCTTTAATTTCGAACCAGCCAGGATCCCAAATACGGGTCGTCGGTGTAATCTCACCCGATTGTAGACCCAGTAATCCAAGTTGTGGCTTAATGGTGGAAGCGGGCGGATAGCCCCCCTGCGTTGCACGGTTCAGCAAAGGACTGTGTCGGGAGTTAAGTAATGAACGATAGCGATCAACTGAGATACCGCTGACAAACCAATTGGGGTTGTAACTGGGTGTGCTTGCCATGGCAAGAATACCGCCGGTCTTTGCGTCCATCAAAATGATGGACCCACGGTTTTCACCCAAAATTTCAGTCGCTTTGCGTTGTAGTTCGATATCCAGTTCAAGCACGATATCTGAGCCCGGTTGTGGTGGCTCAGTATTTAGTGTACGTACCACGCGACCACGGTTATTTACTTCTACACTGCGGTAACCTACCTCACCGTGAAGTTGTTCTTCGTAGTATTTTTCAATACCCAATTTACCGATAGTACGACTCGCCGCATAATTAGGTAAGCGTCCCAGCTCATCAAGACGTTGTACGTCGCGGCGATTAATCTTGGCAACATAACCCACCACGTGCGTTAACAGGTCGTTGAACGGATAGTGGCGAACCAATCGTGCTTCAATGGAAAAGCCTGGAAACTTGTGTTGTTTTGCGGCAAAGCGCGCTATTTGTTGCTCGTTCATTTCATCGAGCACGGTTACGTGATTAAAGCGCCGTTGAGTTTTGACATTGCGTTCAAAGTCTTCGATTGCATCCGGCTCGATATTTAACAACTGCGCGATTTCAGCAACCTGTTGATTGAGGTCGGAGACTTCTTCAGGAATCACTTCTAGGCTGTAAACGGGGAGGTTTTCAGCGAGTAACGTGCCATTGCGATCGTATATCAAGCCGCGATTGGGCGCGATGGGAACTAATTTAATCCGATTATCATTGGAGCGCGTTTGTAAGTCGTTGTATTCGTCTACTTGAAGGTGATAGAGGTTACCAAGAATCACCGTGAATAAGCCGATAATGACGACAATCGCAAAAATCACGCGTCCAGCAAATAGACTAGACTCAGCATCATGGTCTCTGATTGGCGTGCGAGTGCGCATTTAGCTTCACTACCTTCTTATTGTTATTCCCGATGATACGGATGGTTATTATTAAGGCTCCAGGCACGATATAAACTTTCTGCAACAATCACGCGGACAATAGGATGGGGCAGCGTCAACGGAGAGAGAGACCAACGCTGTTCAGCCGCTGCTAAGCACGCATCTGACAGTCCTTCTGGCCCACCGATTAGTAACGATACATTGCGTCCATCCATTTGCCAACCAGCCATTTGCTTGGCTAATTGTGGCGTTGTCCAGGGCCGACCATGCACTTCGAGAGTTACAATGCGGTTACCCTTTGGGATAGCTGCCAATAAGGCTTCACCTTCTTGGTTTTTAATTTTTTCCAGCTCAGCCTTCTTTCCCCGCTTTTGAGGTGTAATCTCTATGAGATCGAGACTCATGTCACGGGGAAATCGCTTCTGATATTCTTCAAAGCCGCTGTTAACCCAAGCTGGCATTTTATTGCCAACGGCGAGCATTTGAATTTGCACTTACTGGCTCCAGAGTTTCTCGAGCTGATAGAAATCGCGCATAGACTCCTGCATTACATGCAGAACCACGTCACCTAGATCGACCAGAACCCACTCACTTTGCTCACCACCTTCGACGCCCAACGGCGGAATACCCGCGTGCTTCGCCTGAGTGGCAACATATTCAGCAATACTTTTAACATGTGTCTTAGAGTTGCCCGAACAAATAATCATGTAATCGGCAACATCTGTTTTGCCATGCACATCAAGGACTTGGATGTCTCGTCCCTTTAAATCATCGACTTTATCAATGACAAATTCGCGCAGTTGTTCAACTTGCAAGTTTTATTACTCCCATCGACTTTGACAAAAGTTAGAGT
>MDTG01324097.1_pt1 | contig 13477 bp, 13 predicted proteins | sample 811421 | NCBI WGS metagenome assembly MDTG01 (sample SAMN05326645, study PRJNA326480) | marine metagenome | isolation source: seawater | place: Pacific Ocean: South East | collected 2011 | reverse complement strand
ATTTAACTTAGGTAGTTTAGGTGCTTACGCTCAAGTTCAGGCATATAATTTATTAGATAAAATTTATTGGGCTAGAGGTGTTGAAAGCTCTGGTTCACTTGGTGAAGGATTTCCAAGTTATGGTAGAACTTTAAACTTTTCTTTAAAGTTAAATTTTTAAATTTTATCTGATTTTAGAAAAAGGTCATCATTTTGGTGACCTTTTTTTTTCATTATAGTTATATTGATTAAATTTATATTATGAAAAAAAATAATACAATCTATATTTTTCTTTTATTGGTTCTTTTTTCCTGTAATAGTGTTGATCCAGAACCTGAAGTTGAGGATCCATTAGATATTCAAGCAAACCTTTTAAATGGTACTTGGATACTAAAAAATGCTTCATCTGCTGTTAAGGATGGAAATGTTATTCCTGATTTCAAAGATATAACCTTAACATTTTCAGGATTTACTAAGGGTGGTGGAAATTATGCTACAACTAATTCAATTGATTCTGATGTTTGGCCTAATTCTGGAACATGTCAATTTCAAAATAATGATAAATCAAAATTGCTAAGATCTGATAATGTAGTTCTTAGTATTTCAGTTACACAAACAACTTTAAGAACTAGTTTCACAGTTGTTGGAGGCTTAAAAGAAGGTAATTGGGTTTTTGATTTTATTAAGCAATAATTAACTTATGCTTAAGGGTTTTAATTTAATATTTGGCCCTCTAGTATTTTCTTTTTTTTATTTTATCATTGGTCCTTTTGAAAATATGACACTTGAAGCACATGGTGTTTTTTGTAGTGTCTTATGGATAGCAATTTGGTGGATAACAGAAGCTATACCAATACCTATTACATCACTTCTACCTTTAATTTTATTTCCACTGACTGGTGGTTATGATTTGAATCTTACGGCTAGTGCATATGGTAATGATATAATTTTTTTTTATTTAGCTGGTTTTTTTTTAGCAATTGCTATGGAAAAATGGAATCTACACAAGAGAATAGCTCTAAATATTATCTCATTTGTCGGTACTGATAAAAAGTCCATGGTTCTTGGATTTATGATTGCCACTGCTTTTTTATCAGCTTTTCTTTCTAATACTTCAACGAGTATTATGATGTTACCAATAGGTATAGCGATCATATCTCAAGTATCAGGTAAGAGGAAAAATAATGAAAGTAATTTTGGTAAAGTATTGATGTTAGGGATAGCTTATTCAGCATCTATTGGTGGATTTTCAACTTTATATGGTACTCCACCAAATTTAATATTAAAATCTAATGTTGAACAATTTTTCAGTTATACTATTGATTTCGATTATTGGTTTATAATGGCTTTACCTTTATCTGTTTTACTTTTATTTATTTGCTGGTTTTATTTGGTAAACTTTTCATTTAATATATCGTCTATTTCAAAAATAAATGGAGATCAAATTAAAAATAAATTAAAAGAACTTGGACAGATGAAATATGAAGAAGTTATTGTGCTAATTATTTTTTCATGTTTTGTGTTTTCTCTTCTTTTAAAATCTAAAATAGAATTAATTTTTACATCCATAGATGATACAATTATTGCTATTTTTTATGCTTTACTATTATTTATATTTAATTCTAAAAATGAAAATAAAAAAATTATCGATTGGAAGGATAGCTATAAATTACCTTGGGGTATAATATTACTTTTCGGAGGAGGTTTATCTTTAGCTGCTGCTATGCAAGGTAGTGGTTTAACTTTATGGATTGGTGAAAAATTATACGGATTAAGTAATGTAAGTTTAATTTTAATTATTTTATCCATTGTATTTGCTGTTAATTTTTTAACTGAAATAACTTCAAATTTAGCTACAGTATCAATGATTCTACCAATACTCGCTACTCTAAGCATTTCTCTAGGGATACATCCTTTTGTTATCATGGTTAGTGCGACGATTTCTGCCTCATGTGCATTTATGCTTCCAGTTGCTACGCCACCTAATGCAGTAGTATTTGGCTCAGGATATTTAAGAATAAAGGATATGGTTAAGACAGGAATTATTATGAATTTAATATCAATATTACTAGTTAGTTTATATGTCTATTTTATAGCCCCATTAATTTGGAATATAGATTTGAATCTTTTTCCAACAAATTTTAACTAATTTTTATTAACTCAGTATTATTAATAATAATATCATTTTCATCATTAGTTGCTATAATTATTCCTTTTGAACTTGAATACTTCATCATCATTTGAGAATAAACTTTTTTACTTTCATTATCTAAATTTGTTGTAGGTTCATCAAGTAGAATAAAATTTGAATCTGTAAAAAAAGCAATTAATAATTTTATTTTTTGAATTGTTCCTGATGATAAATTTTCAATTTTATGATTCTTAAAATTCAAAAGATTAAATTCCTTTAGTAATTCATCTATATTTAATTCTATATTTCTAAACTTTTTGTGAAAAATCAAAAATTCTTCAACAGTTAATTCTGATATGATTTCTTGATAAGGTGCACAAAAAAACATATTTTGAATTATGTTTTTTTTATTATTAAAATCATATAAAATATTTCCTTCGCTAGGTAAAAGTAAATTTCCTATTATTTTTAATAATGTTGATTTACCAGCTCCATTTTTTCCTAAAATTGCATATGAATTTCTTTTAAATGAATAATTAAAATTTTTAATAACATTATTTGAACCAAACCTTTTTGAAACATTTTTTAAAATAATTTTCATAAAATTTAGTCAAGTAATCCTTTTATTATTCCTCTATCACTAGACTCAAGAAAATCTAAAACAATTTTTTTTTCATTTGTATCTTTTAAATCATTTTTGATTTTTTCAACTGCTTGGGTATTATTTCTTCCTTCTAAATATAAAATCCTATATATATTTTGAATGTGATTTATTTGTTCGTTTGAAAAATTTCTCCTTTTTAAACCAATGGAATTTACCCCTCCATAACTTAATGGTTCTTTTCCAGCTTTACAATATGGTGGAACATCTTTTCTAACTAAAGATCCACCAGCAATCATTGAGTGGTCTCCTATTTTTGAAAATTGATGAACTAAAGATCCTCCACCAATAATTGCATATTCACCTATTTCAACATGCCCTCCAACTTGAACTCCGTTAACGATAATACAATTATCTTTAACAATACAGTCATGAGCCAAATGGCTATAGGCCATAATTAAACAATTTTTACCAACTATAGTTGTCATTTTATCTTTAGTTCCTTTACTAATTGTCACAAACTCTCTTATGGTACAATTATCACCAATTTTTACACTAGTTTTCTCTCCTCCAAATTTAAGATCTTGTGGAATAGATGATATAACTGCCCCAGGAAAAATTCTAACATTATTACCAATTCTAGCTCCAGAGTAGATTGTTACATTATTTCCAATCCAACAATTATCTCCAATTATAACATCTTCATCTATATAACTAAAAGCTTCAATTTTTGTTGATTGGCCAATTTTAGAATTGTGGTTTATGTAATTATTTTTATCTTTCATATAGTTTTTGATATAGTTGCTGTCATATCTCCTTCTCCAACTAAGTCTCTACCAACGAAAGCTTCTGCTTTCATTTTTGCAATACCTCTCTTTATTGGTGTTAAAAATCTTAATCGCATTACTAGAGTATCACCAGGCCTTACCATTTTTCTAAATCTAAATTTTTCAATTCCTGCTAAGTATGGAACATGATTTTCAGGTTCATTAATTGAATTCATAACTAAAATTCCTCCAACTTGAGCTAAAGCTTCAACTTGAAGAACTCCTGGCATAATAGGATTTTCTGGAAAATGTCCATTAAAGAATGGTTCATTATTGGAAACATTCTTAATTCCTACAATTTCTGAATCATCTAAATAAGTTATTTTATCAACTAATAAAAAAGGATATCTATGTCTTAAAATTTGTTTTATATCATTTATATCATAAACAGGTTTTTGATTAGGATCATATTTAGGAGCATTAACATTTCTTTTTTTGATATATTTTTTTAATACTTTCGCAAATTCAACATTTGATTTATGTCCCGGTCTTGCAGCAATAATATGTCCTTTAATGGGTCTTCCAACTAAAGCCAAATCACCAATAATATCTAATAATTTATGTCTTGCAGGTTCATTTTGATATTGAAGCTTAACATTATTTAAAATTCCCTCATTATTTACTTTTATATTATTTTTTCCAAAAAGGGAGGATATTTCTTTAAGTTTATTTTCATTAATTAATTTATCAACTATAACAATGGCATTATTTAAATCACCACCTTTAATTAGATTTTTATTATATAAATCTTCTATTTCATGTAAAAAACAAAATGTTCTTGCTTTAGAAATCTCTTTTTTAAAGTTTGATATTTTATTTAGTGTAAAATGTTGACTTCCTAGTACTTCTGAATTATAATCAATCATACAAGTTATTCTATAGTCATTATGAGGGTAAATTGAGATTTCAACATCATTATCTTTATCAGTAAATGAAATCTTTTCTGATATTTCAATATATTTTCGTGCTGCATCTTGACTCTTAACACCACATTTTTCAAGACATTCTATAAATTTCTTAGAACTCCCATCTAATATTGGGATTTCTTCTCCATCTATTTGTATTAGAATATTATCAATTTGTAATCCAACTATAGCTGCTAACAAGTGTTCTACAGTAGATACATTTGCATTATTTTGTGATAGTGTTGTACCTCTTTCAATCGCTACTACATTATCTGCATCAGCATCTATAATAGGCATGTTATCTAAATCAACTCTTTGAAATTTTATTCCGTGATTAATTATAGCGGGAATAAATTTAATTTTTGATTTTTTTCCTGTATGAAGTCCTAACCCAGATAAACTACCTTCAGATTTAATAGTTCTTTGAAAATTTCTCATAATTATTGCAAATTATACAATTTTTCCTCTAATCTTTTAAGTTTTTCTTCAATTGAAGGTAATTTTTTAAATATAATATATGATTTAATATATTTTTCTTTAGACATAGCAGGATATCCTATTAATGTTTGATCACCTTTCATGTTTTTTGTAACACCAGTTTGTGCCGCATATTTAATATTATCTCCCATTTTTAAATGTCCTACAATACCAACTTGTCCACCTAACATACTATTTTTTCCAATTGAGGTTGATCCCGATATACCTGATTGAGCTGCTATTACTGTATTTTCCCCAATTATTACATTATGAGCTATTTGAATTAAATTATCTAATTTAGATCCTTCTTCAATAATTGTAGAATTTAATGTAGCTCTATCAATTACAGTATTTGATCCAATACTCACATTATTTTTAATTATTACATTTCCAATTTGAGGAATTGTTGTATACCCTCCGTTTTTAGTAGGTGCATATCCAAATCCATCACTTCCAATTACTGAATTAGCGTGAACAATACAATTATCTCCAATTATTGAAGAGTTATATATTTTAACTCCTGGATATATAATTGAATTATTTCCAATAATACAATTTTCCCCAATATAACAATTTGGGAATATTTTTGAATTTTTTCCAATTGATACGTTTCCCCCAATGTAAGAAAATGCACCTATATATATTTTGTCTCCTAATTTTGTATTCTTATTTATATAATTAGGATTTTCAATTCCTATTTTTTCAATTATATTTTTTTTCTGAATTTCTGATAGTAATAACCCAAAAGTTGTATAAGAATCTTCTACAATTAGAAATGTTTTTTTAATATTTTTTGGTAATCTTATTTTATTATCAATAATTATTGCTGAAGCATTGCTAGTCTCTAAATATTTTGAATATTTAATATTACTAAGAAATGTAATATCTCCTTCTTTGGCATTTTCAATATCATTTATGCCAATAATTTTTAAATTTTCATCTCCAATAATTTTAGCATCAAATATTTCTGCAAGATTTTTGATTTTAAAATTGATATGTTTCATTATAAACTAATTTATATTTGAAATAAATATTTTGGGATGCAAAGATATAAGATTTTATGGGTAGATGACGAAATTGATTTATTAAAGCCTTATGTATTATTTCTTCAGGAAAAAAATTATAGAGTTGAAACATTTAATAACCCTTTTATGATCATTGAATATTTAGATAAAAATAAGGATTGTGATTTAGTTTTAGTTGATGAAAATATGCCAGGAAAATCTGGGATTAATTTAATATCAGACATAAAACAAATAACTAACTCAATACCTATAATTATGGTTACCAAAAATGAAGAGGAGGATATAATGAATGATGCGATTGGTTCAGATATCAATGATTATTTAATAAAACCATTAAACCCAAATCAGCTATTAATCTCTATCAAAAAAGTATTAGAAAATAATTCTATTGTGAATAGAAAACTTAAATCTGACTATACAAACTTTTTTATAGAATTATCTGACATGATTAATAGTAATGATTCATATTTAGACTGGATTAATACTTATAAAAAAATAATTGATTGGGAAATAAGCTTAGATAAAAGCGATGATTATCAAATTATTGAAATGATTAATTCTCAGAAAAAAGAGGCTAATCGTAAATTTTCAGATTTTATAAAATTAAATTATTCATTATGGTCACAAAAAACTAATAGACCAATAATGTCTCACAATCTTTTAAAAGAAAAAGTTTTTCCTTACTTAAATGAAAAGAAAATATTTTTTATTGTTATTGATAATTTTAGATATGATCAATGGAAAATATTGGAGGAACACATATCTAATTATTTTTTTATAACTAAAGAAGAACCATTTTTCTCAATTATACCTACAACTACGGAATATTCGAGAAATTCAATATTTTCCGGTTTAACTCCTAATGATATGAAAAATTTAGAATTTGACCTATGGTCTGAAAAATCAAATGGACTAAATAATAATGAATATTTATTTCTTGATAAAAATTTTAAAAGGAATGGATATAAAATTAAACATTCTTATAATAAAATAGTATCTCTAGAAGACGGTGATAAGTTAATTAAAAACATTCAAAACTTAGAAAAGTATGAATTTAGTTCTATAGTGTTCAATTTTATTGATATGCTTTCTCATGCTAAAACTGAAAGTAAAGTTTTAAAAAATTTAGTATATGATGAAAAATCATTTAGATCATTTACTTTGTCTTGGTTTAAAAATTCATCTTTTAATGAATTATTAAAAATACTATCTTCAAAAAATGTAAAGGTTTTTTTGACTACTGATCATGGAACAATTAAAGTTGATGATCCAGTTATGGTAAAAGCTAATAAAGAAGTAAATAATAATATAAGGTTTAAGTTTGGAAAAAACATTAATACAGATGATGATAGTGTTTTTATTTGTGAAAATGGAGAGGATATTTTATTACCAAAAGAAAATATTTTTACAAAATATATTTTTGCATGTAATAATCAGTTTTTATTATACCCTAATAAATATAATTATCATCAAAAAAAATTCAGAAATACTTTTCAACATGGAGGTATATCTATGGAGGAAATGATTGTGCCTTTTATTGAATTAAGTCCAAAATTATAACATGAAAAAATTTGTTGTTAATTCTATAAATGATTATGATAAAATATTAAATTATATTTTTGAGAAAAACACTAGGATTTTTTTATTTAAAGGTGAGCTAGGATCTGGTAAAACAACATTAATTCAATTAATTTGTAAAAAATTTGCTGTAAAAGATAAGGTATTAAGTCCTACTTTTAATTTGGTCAACGAATATTCATCTTATAAAAATGACATGAAGTTATTTCATTTTGATTTATATAGAATTAAAAATATTAATGAATTAATACAGATTGATTTTATTGATATTATTGATTCTGGAAGTTACTGTTTTATAGAGTGGCCAGATATTTGCAAAAATTTAATTAATACTAATTTTTTGGAATTAAATTTTAAAATTATATCAGAATCAAAAAGAGAAATAATAATTATTTAATCTCTCTGAGCTTAATCTCAGTAAATTTTTTCTTTGTATGTTCTGGAAAATTACTTTTTATTATCCAATGATAATATTCAGGATTTGATTTAAATACTTCAGATACTAATTGATTTTTATATTTTCCAAAATTAAAAACCTCCTTATTTTGAGAATTCTTTATTATTCTTCCAGAAATATCAACAATATTATTACTTATTATAGATCCAATAGAATCAATATTTTCAGTGATTTTACCTAATTTATTTCCTTTATTATCAATTACATCCATTTTATCATATTTCTCTATTTGTTTATTTATTATTTCGAGTGTTGCACTAGTGTCTGCATATGAGTCATGAGCATTTTCTAAATGTTTATTACAATAAAATTTATATGCAGCACTTAAATTTCTTTTTTCCATTAGATGATATACTCTTAATGCATCTATAATTTTTATCCTCTCAATTGATAATTCTATATCACACCTAAGAAGTTCTTCCATAAGAATTGGTAAATCAAATTTAAGAATATTAAAACCTGCTAAATCACATCCTTTTATAAAATTAAAAATTTCTTTAGCATAGTATTTAAAGGGTTTGTGATCCTTAATATCATCATCATATATTCCATGAATATCGCTGCTTTCCTTTGATATCTTTATTAATGGATTTACTCTGTAATTTTTATCATATTTAGTATTATCTGGATTTATTTTAATTAAAGATATATCAATAATTCTGTCGTTTATGATATCAAGACCTGTTGTTTCAATATCAAATACTACTGTAGGTTTATTTACTATCATTATAATATTTATCTATTTTAAAATCATCAAAATTTCCTGAGGACATAAATAGCTTATTATACTCTTTATATTTATTACTATTAATAATTTTTTTTAATGAATTAACAGAATTAACTAGTTTTATTCGTTTATCATTAAATAGTTTTTTCAATTTTTTTTCACTTATTTTTTCAGAAAATAGATGAGTTTTTTTCTTAGAAATATAAATAATTGAATAGTCAGAATCTATCAATGAATTATGATATTTTTCTAGAAATTTAAAATTAAAACTACTTGAACTATGAAGTTCATAAATACTTAATAATTTTTTTTTATATTGATTTTTTACTGCGTCTATTGTTGCTTTTAACTTTGAAGGGGAGTGAGCAAAGTCTTTAAATATTGTAATTTTTTTTTCATAAATTTTTTGAAGACGTTTCTCAGGAAGACTATAAGATTTGATTGCCTTATAAAAATTTTTATGTTTTATGCCTAGTTGTTCACATACTAATTTAGCACCTGAAATGTTTTGCATATTATGTCTACCAAAGACATTTAATTTTATTTTTTTATTATTCTCATCGAATATATAGGCAGATTTTCTATATAGTAAAGCTTTTTCATAGTTGAATGGTTTTATTAATGTATCTTCATTATTATATTTTTCTAATAGATCTAAAAGTACTTTATCATTTTGAAAATAAATAATTTCACCTCCTTTAGGAGTCATTTTTATAAGTTTATCAAATTGTTTTATATAAACTTTTTCATTTTTAAAAACATTAAAATGATCCCACTCGATACCATTTATTAATGCAATATGATGATTGTATTTTAAAAATTTTGGACTTTGATCAAGGGGACTACTTAAATATTCATCTCCTTCAATAATTATAATTGGACTATTTGATAAAGAAATATTATTTTTAAATCCATTTGCTTTTGCACCAATTATATAATCAAATTTTATATTATTAAATTTTAGCACATGCATTATAATAGATGTTATAGTAGTTTTACCGTGACTGCCAGCTATAACTATTCGATGTTTATTTTCTGATAATTTGCTTATATATTCAGGATAAGATAAAATTGGTATATTTTTTTTTCTAGCTTCATTTAATTCTATATTATTTTTTTTTGTATGCATTCCAGTAATTACTAAGTCAATTTTATCATGGATATTGTTTTTGAAGTATCCGAATTGCTTTGGAAGCAAACCTTTTGATTTCAATTTTGATTTTGATGGATCGTAAATAATATCATCACTTCCGGTAACTAAATTTCCAAGCTTTTTTAATGAAATCGCCAAATCATGCATTACACTTCCTCCAATAGAAATAATATGAATGTTTTTAACTTGGTTAGTTTGCATACTTTCCAAAATTATAAATATTTGTCAGTGGGAACAACATAATTTAAATAACTTTATTTTGTTGATAATATATGGATAAGTAAAGTTTTATTTAAGTTATTACCATTCATTTTTTTTTTAGGTTTGTTAAAAATTTTTAGGTGAAAGAAAATAAAAGTTATATATCAAGAACAAAAAATAATTTAGGTTTAAAAAATAATTTAGACTTAGGAAAGTTACCACCACAAGCTTTAGATTTAGAAGAATCTGTTTTGGGAGCTTTGATGCTTGAAAAAGATGCTTTAACTAATGTAATTGATATTTTAAAACCCGATAATTTTTATAAGGATGCTAATAGAGAAATTTATAAATCAATTATAGATTTATTTAATAATTCAGAGCCAGTTGATTTGTTGACTGTTACAACTCAACTTAAAAAAAATGGAAAATTAGACTTTGTTGGAGGAGCATATTATGTTACGCAGCTTACAACTAGAGTAAATTCTGCTTCTAATATTGAATATCATGCTAGAATTATCCTTGAACAATCTATCAAGAGGCAACTCATCGAAGTGTCAGGAGAAATACAAAAAGAAGCTTATGAAGACACGACTGATGTATTTGATTTATTAGATAATACGGAACAATCATTATTTGATATTAGCGAATCTCATATTAGAAAAAACTATTCTCAAGTTAAGGGTTTAATGAAGGAAGCTATTGATGAGCTTGAATCAAAAAAAACAAAAAAAGATGGTATAACTGGAGTTCCAACCGGATTTATTGATTTAGATAATATTACTTCTGGATGGCAACCATCTGACTTAGTTATTATTGCTGGTAGACCTTCGATGGGAAAGACTGCTTTTGTTTTATCTATGATGAGAAATGCGTCAATTGATCATGATAAACCTATTGCAATTTTCTCTCTTGAAATGTCCTCATTACAAATTGTGAATAGATTAATATCATCAGAGGCTGAGCTTGATAGTGATAAAATTAGAAAAGGTAATCTTAAAGATTATGAGTGGCAACAACTTTTACATAAAACGGATCAACTGAATAACGCTAAAATTTTTATTGATGATACTCCGGCTTTAAGTATTTTAGAATTAAGAGCTAAGTCTAGAAGATTAAAATCTCAGCATGATATTCAGTGTATTATAGTTGATTATCTTCAATTAATGACTGGAGAATATGGCAAATCATCAGGGAATAGAGAACAAGAGATTGCATCAATTTCCAGATCTTTAAAAGCAATTGCAAAAGAATTAAATGTTCCTGTATTAGCATTGTCCCAGCTAAGTAGAGCTGTTGAAACTAGGGGAGGAGATAAAAGACCTGTTTTATCTGATTTAAGGGAGTCAGGTTCTATTGAGCAAGATGCCGATATGGTATTATTTATTTATCGAGCAGATAGATATGATATTACAGAAGATGAAGATGGAAATTTAACTGCAGGAGTAGCTGAAATCTTACTTCGTAAAAACAGAAATGGTCCAACTGGTAAAGTGAAGCTTAAGTTCATTGAAAGATTTGCGAAATTCGCAGATATGTCATCATTAGATGAAAATGAAGTTAAAAAATTTCAAAGCAAAGCTAATAATAGATTTAATTCTGAGAACGATAATGATCCATTTTAAATTTATACTATGAAAATATTAGTTTGTATTTCGTGTGTGCCTGATACAACTTCAAAAGTTTCATTCACTGACGATAATAAATTTAATAAAGACAACATACAATTTATTATAGGCCCTTATGAAGACTATGCATTAGCAAGAGCTGTTGAGTTACAAGAAAAAAATAATGAAATTGATATAAGTTTACTTAACGTTGGTCTATCAGAAAATGATCCTTTATTAAGGAAAGGATTAGCTATTGGTGCTGATAGGGCATATAGAATTAATTCAGAGCCTTTTGACTCAAATTTTGTAGCACATAATATTGCTAGCTTTATCAAAAAAAATAATTTCGATTTGATTTTAATGGGTAAAGAATCAATTGACTACAATTCTGGATTAGTTCATTATTTATCTGGTTCCTTACTTGATATTCAGACTTTCAACCCTGTAACATATTTAGATCTTGAGAATGATAAAAATGTGATAATTAAGAGAGAAACTGATTTAGGTATAGAGAAAATAAAAGCAAACCTCCCATTAATATTAGGTTGTCAGGAACCTATTGCTGAATGGAAAATTCCTAATATGAGGGGTATAATGAATGCTAGAACTAAGGAGTTATCTGTTATTGAACCTATTACAGTTAAAGCATTTTTAAAGCACGATAAGTATACGCTTCCTCCAGAAAAAGAGGAAATAAAATATATTGATAAAGATAATTTAGAGGTACTAATTGATGAATTAAAACTTAAAAATTTATAATGTCAACTTTAGTTTTTATAGAATTTAATAAGAGTATAATAAGTGAGTCATCTTCTCAAGCTGCAACTATAGCAAATCAATTGAAAAATGAGGTTTATGGACTTACTTCATGTGATGATGAAACTTATATTTCATCATTAGGCAGTAAAGGTTTTGATAAAATATTTGTGATAGATGATTTAAATAACTATTCTGCTATTGAAGATGTAATTAATAGTAATGGTATTAAAACTATTTTATCTCCAAGTTCAAATACATTTAAAGAATTATCTTCAAAAATTTCAACTAAATTAAATTTTCCTATTGCTTCTAATGTATTAAAAATAGATAAGAATGGTAAAATTTCCTCTTCTATTTTTACGGGAAAAGCTGAATCACACATGATTAATGATAATGATTCATGTATCTATTTATTGAAAAAAAATATTGTTGAATCTCGATATTTTGATAAAAAAGTTGATATAACAAAAGTTGATTCTAAGATCTCTGAAAATACAAGTTTCAAGGTATTAGAACAGAAATTTATAGAAGAAGATATTTCTCTAAATGATGCTGATGTAGTTATCTCTGCTGGTAGGGGACTAAAAGGTCCAGAAAATTGGCAAATGATTGAAGATCTCGCAAAAAAATTAAATGCAGCTACGGCATGTAGTAAACCAGTTTCTGATGCTGGATGGAGACCTCATCATGAGCATGTTGGGCAAACAGGTTTAAAGATTTCCCCCAAAATTTATTTTGCAATTGGAATTTCAGGAGCTATTCAACATCTAGCAGGTGTTAATTCATCAAAAACGATTATAGTAATAAATAATGATCCCGAAGCACCTTTTTTTAAAGCTGCAGACTATGGCATAGTTGGTGATGCGTTTGAGGTAGTACCTAAAATCTTAAATTTACTTAGCTAGAATGAAAAAAATAAAGTTAGATATTTTAGGTTTATCATCAAGTGTTGATTCTCAAACTGGATCCTTTGCTTTGGTTTTAAAAGAAAATAAAGGAGATAGAAGATTACCAATAATTATTGGGATGTTTGAAGCTCAATCTATTGCT
>MDTG01016148.1_pt1 | contig 13477 bp, 13 predicted proteins | sample 811421 | NCBI WGS metagenome assembly MDTG01 (sample SAMN05326645, study PRJNA326480) | marine metagenome | isolation source: seawater | place: Pacific Ocean: South East | collected 2011 | reverse complement strand
TTTTCTTTTATTTTTTAAAAAAAAAGTTTATAACATAATTCCATGGCGCGATTTATTTTTGTCACTGGCGGCGTGGTATCATCTCTTGGTAAAGGATTATCATCTGCATCACTAGCATATTTATTAAAGTCTCAAGGATTTAAAGTTAGATTGAGAAAAATGGATCCTTATTTAAATGTTGATCCAGGAACAATGAGCCCTTTTCAACATGGAGAAGTTTTTGTTACTGATGATGGAGCTGAAACAGATCTTGATCTTGGTCATTATGAAAGATTTACAAATATATCTGCAAAAAAAAGCGATAATATAACTACTGGAAAAATTTACAGTGATATTATCAAAAAAGAGAGAAGAGGAGAATTTTTAGGTAAGACAGTACAAGTTATTCCACATGTAACAAATAGAATTAAAGAATTCATAAAAAAAGACTTAAACAATGAAGATTTTATTATTTGTGAAATAGGTGGAACTGTTGGAGATATAGAAAGCCTACCTTTTTTGGAAGCTATTAGACAATTTTCAAATGAGATGGGAAAAAATAAAACTTTATTTATACATTTAACGCTTGTTCCTTTTTTAAAGTCATCAGACGAAATAAAAACAAAACCAACTCAGCACTCAGTAAAAGAATTGAGAAGTATAGGGATACAACCAGATATAGTTATATGCAGATCTCAACAATCAATTCCGTTAGAACAAAGAAAAAAGATATCTTTATTTTGCAATATTTCAATTGAAAACGTTATCGAGACAGTTGATGTAAAAACAATCTATGAAGCACCAATTAGTTTTTTTAGAGAAAAACTTGACAAACAAGTGTTAAATTTTTTTAATTTGAGACCAAAAAAAAAAGTTGATTTAGAACCCTGGAAAAAAATTATAAAAAACCAAGCCTTGAATAATCGTTCAACAAGTATCGCAATTATTGGCAAGTATGTTAATTTAAAAGATGCATATAAATCTTTGGATGAAGCTTTAAATCATGGTGGAATAAAGAATAACACAAAAATAAATTTAATAAGAATTGACTCTGAAAAAATTAATAAAACAAATATTGATAGATTGCTTAAAAATGTTTCTGGAATACTTATACCCGGAGGTTTTGGAAAAAGAGGAACGGAGGGAAAAATAGCATGCATAAAGTATGCAAGAGAAAAAAAAATTCCATTTTTGGGAATTTGTTTTGGTATGCAGATGGCGGTGATCGAATTTGCAAGGAATGTTCTGAAAATTAAAAAAGGCGGCTCGAGAGAAATTGACAAATCATGCTTTCCAGTAGTTGGTCTTTTGGAGGAATGGAATAAAAACGGTAAAGTTCTTAAAGGTTCATTAAAAAATCTAGGTGGGACTATGCGATTAGGGTTATTTAAGGCAAAATTACAACACAATTCACTTATAAAAAATATTTACGGGAGCAGCGTGATAACAGAAAGACATAGGCACAGGTATGAAGTGAATAACAATTTAAAAAATAAATTTGAAAACAAAGGTATGAGATTTTCAGGAATGTCACCTGATAACAAACTTCCTGAGATTGTAGAACTAGATAACCATCCTTGGTTCATAGGAGTGCAATTTCATCCAGAGTTTAAATCTCGTCCTTTTGCACCTCATCCTATATTTTCCTCTTTTGTGAAAGCTACTTTGAAAAATGAAAAACATAAAAATTAAACACGATAATTTAATAATATCTAATGAAAATAAAATATGTCTAATAGCAGGACCATGCCAGCTAGAAAGTGAGCAACATGCCTTAGATATGGCAGGAAAGATAAAAGAAATTTCTAAAAAATATGAAATTGGTGTTATTTACAAAACCTCTTTTGACAAGGCAAACAGAACAAGTCTAGATAGCAAAAGAGGCATTGGTTTAGAAAAATCTTTGCCAATATTTGACAAAGTAAGAAAACAAATTGAAGTTCCAATTCTTACTGACGTACATGATATTTCTCAATGTGAGATAGTATCCAATCATATTGACATAATTCAAATACCGGCTTTTTTGTGTAGACAAACAGACTTACTAAGTGCAGCTGCAAAAACAAAAAAAATAATAAATATTAAAAAAGGTCAATTTCTTGCACCTTGGGATATGGTAAATGTAGTCAAAAAAGTTTCGGACAGCGGAAATAATCAAATAATGATCACAGAACGAGGTGCAAGTTTTGGTTATAATACTTTGGTTTCAGATATGAGATCGATTCCTATCATGGCCAAAACTGGTTATCCAGTTGTATTTGATGCAACTCATTCAGTTCAACAACCTGGTGGTTTAGGAAATAAAAGTGGAGGACAAAGAGAATTTATTTCTTATTTATGTAAAGCAGCTGTTGCAGTTGGTGTAGCAGCAGTTTTTATTGAGACACACCAGGATCCAGACAATGCTCCGTCAGACGGACCGAATATGCTTCCCTTAAAAGATCTAGGATCATTGATAGATAAATTATTACAAATAGACAAATTAATAAAAGACTGATGTCAAAAATAACAAAAGTTATTGGAAGACAAATTTTTGATAGCAGAGGTTTTCCAACAGTCGAAGTGCAAATTTTTAGTGGTAAATTTTCTGCAAAATCTATTTGTCCATCAGGAGCTTCAACTGGAACATATGAAGCCTATGAAAAAAGAGATCAAAAAAGAAATTTTTTTTTAGGAAAGAGTGTAAAAAAAGTTGTTAATATTATCAATAATAAAATATCCAAAAAAATTATAAATCTGAATGTTCATGACCAAGAAAAAATCGATTCTGTGTTGATTAAATTAGATGGTACAAAACAAAAAAAAAAATTAGGAGCAAATGCAATTCTACCTGTTTCAATTTCAGCAAAAAAACTATCTTCATATTTAAAAGATATCCCAGTTTATAAAAATCTATTAGTAAAAAGAAACTTTAAAATACCTTACCCCTTGATGAATATAATCAATGGAGGTGTCCATGCAAATAATGGACTTAAAATTCAAGAATTCATGATAAGACCCGACAAAGCAAAAAACTTTTCTGAAGCAATTAATATATGTTTTGATGTTATTCAATGTCTTAAAAAAATACTTTTTAAAAAGAAATTATCAACCTCAGTAGGTGATGAGGGTGGATTTGCACCGATGATAAAAGAAAACGAAGTTGCTCTTAGATTAATAGTTCAATCAATTAAAAAAGCAGGTTATATCAACGGGAAAGATGTATCTATATGTCTTGATGTAGCTGCGAACGAATTATATAAAAAAGGTAAATATTCAATATTTTCACAAAAATTTTTTGATACAGAAAAAACTATTTTAGGTTATGGAAATATGGTCAAAAAATATAAAATTAAATCTATAGAGGACCCATTTTCAGAAAATGATTGGGGTGCGTGGGCAAGAATATCAAAAACTATGCCGAACATTCAAATTGTAGGTGATGATTTATACGTAACAAATTTAGAAAGGCTTAAAAAAGGTTTTTTATATCAATCATCGAATTCAATACTTATTAAATTAAATCAGATCGGCACTTTAACAGAAACGTTAGACGTTATAAAATTTGCTCAAAATATCGGTTATAGCACCATAATTTCCCATAGATCGGGCGACTCAGAGGATGACTTTATATCAGATTTAGCTGTAGGCACTAATTCAAATCAGATAAAAACAGGCTCTTTATCTAGATCTGAAAGGGTTGCAAAATATAACCAGTTATTGAGAATAGAAGAAAGTATAAAATCAAAAAAAAATATGGCAAAATTAAATGTTTAATATATTTAAAAATAAACTTCTTACAGTTATTCCAATTTTATTAATAATATATTTTTCTATTAATTTACTTGGAGGAAATAGAGGTTTGTTTGCGTATTTAGATAAAAAAAATGGCTTTTTAGTTTTAAATAATAAAAAAGATAATTTAGAAAAAGAAATTTTAAAACTTAAAAAATTTAACAGTTTATTAGGGGAAAATCCTGATGTTGATTATATTGAAATACTAGCACGAGACAAATTTGCTATTGGAAAAAAGGGGGAGAAAACTTATATCTTTTACAATGAATAAACTACGACATCCTGAAAAAAGAAATAACGAAATCAATCCAATTAAAAAAAAACCTCATTGGATAAAATCAAAATTGATAAACAGCAAAGAATTTTTTTTAACAAAGAGTATTGTTAATCAACATAACCTTGTTACAGTTTGTCAGGAAGCAAACTGTCCGAACATCACAGAATGTTGGAGTAAAAGACACGCAACTTTTATGATAATGGGAGATACCTGCACGAGAGCATGTGCTTTCTGTGACGTCAAAACTGGTAAGCCCGAAAAACTAGACCCTTATGAACCTCAAAAAATATCTTTAGCTGTGAATAGATTGAATTTAAAACATGTAGTAATTACTTCAGTCGATAGGGATGATTTAAAGGACGGAGGATCTAATCATTTTTATAATGTAATCGCTACAACAAAAAGAAAAAATCCAAATACAACAGTTGAAGTACTGACTCCAGATTTTTTAAGAAAAGGGGATGCCTATAAAAAAGTTTTACAAGCTGAACCTGATGTTTTTAACCACAATATTGAAACTGTACCAAGACTTTATTTAAAGGTAAGACCAGGTTCAAGATATTTTTCATCTTTAGAACTTTTAAGTAATGCAAAAAAATTTAATTCAAAAATTTTTACTAAATCTGGAATTATGGTAGGTATGGGTGAGTCAAAAGATGAGATTCTACAGGTGATGGATGATTTGAGATCTGCGAACGTGGATTTTTTAACAATTGGACAATATCTTCAACCATCTGTAAAACATTTTCCTTTAAAGAGATATTATGATCCAAAAGAGTTTAAAGACTTGGAAATAATCGCAAAATCAAAAGGATTTTTATTAGTATCCTCATCAGCGCTTACAAGGTCTTCGTATCATGCAGATGATGATTTTGCTATTTTAAAAAATAATAAAAAATATCTTAATGCCAGAAGCGAAAGTAAAGAGATTAATTAATTGTACAAAAGAAGATTTAATTAAGCTAGTATTAAATATCGAAGAATACCCTAGTTTCATTCCTTACTGCTTAGATGCTAAGATTTACGAAAATAAAATTGAAAAAAATGTAAATTTTATTGTTGCAGATTTAACAATTGGAAAAGGACCTTTTAAAGATACTTATAAAAGCGACGTGAAATTTTTTAAAGACAAAAATACTATATATGTAAAAAATATTGATGGACCTTTAAAATATTTAGAAAACGAATGGCATTTTAAAGATTTAGAAAATTCAACCGAAGTTTCTTTTTATGTAAATTTCGAACTCAAAAATAAATTTTTAAATTTAATTATGAAAAACTCTTTTAAATATGGTTTGGAAAAAATAGCTGACTCGTTTCAAAAAAGGGCTGAAGATTTATTTAAGAAAACGTAATAAAGACCTTGAGACCTCAGTTATCGAGGCCTTTTGAATTCCAACTCTATCTTTTTTTTTAAAGAAATATTTTTTTATAAAAATTTTTTTATTTATTTTAAAACCAATAAATACGAGTCCAACAGGTTTATTTTTTGAACCACCCTTAGGTCCAGCTATACCTGTAATTGAAATATTTATATTTGCTTTACTGATTTTACTTAAATTTTCTACCATTGATAAACAGCATTGCATACTTACTGCACCATATTTATTAATAATTTTTGATGGTACTTTTAAAATATTGATTTTAGATTTATTTGAGTAGGTTATTAATGCTAATTTAAACACTTTTGAAGACCCACTTATTGAGGTAATTGAGCTAGACAATAATCCACCAGTGCAAGACTCAGCCAAACTTATTGATAATTTTTTTTTTTTTAAAATATCTATTATTTTTTTAAAGTTTGCCATAAATTAGAATACATAAATAAAGTATCAAAGCTGTGTAGATACCAGCTAATATATCATCAAAAACAACCCCATATCCATTTTTAAAATTTTTATCAACATAGTTAATTGGAAATGGTTTTAAAATATCAAAAAAACGAAAACCAACAAAAGATAAAAATGTAAAAATTGAAAAAAAGCTAAATGAAAAGCTTCCTTCATAAAGCAAAATATAAAATATTATAATAGGTATAGATTGACCTAAATATTCATCAACTACTATCTCTTTAGCGTCTATTTCTCTAAAATCATTTTTTAAGTAATCGACAAGATAAACTGATAAAGGTAAAATTAAAATGAAAGAACAAATCAAAAAAAAATAATGTACTTTCAGCCAATAAAATAATAAATATAACATTGTTGTTATTGCTGAGGCAATTGTACCAGGAAACTTAGTTATATAACCAACTCCAAACATTGTTAAAATGTATTTTCCAAACTTTTTACCCATAATTTGAAACAGATGTTAAAACTTCACAAGCGATTGCTTTTTCTTTACCTATTATTCCTAGTTTTTCAGTTGTTTTGCCTTTAATGTTTATTTTATTAGTACTTACCATGCAGATTTTTGAGATTTTTCTTTTAATCTTTTCTTTATAATTTTTTATTTTAGGGAACTCTGTAATTATATTTATATCAATATTATTAATATAATATTTTTTTGAAATCATTTCGTCAATAACTCTTTTGAGCAAAATTGTTGATCTTATATTTTTAAATTGTTTATCCTTATCTGAAAATTTTTCACCAATGTCACCCATTCTACATGCACCTAGTATTGCATCAGTTAATGCATGTAAAACAGGATCTCCATCAGAATGCCCTAAAGTTCCTATTTTAGACCGTATGTATAAGCCCCCCAAGAATAATTTTTTTTTTGGTATTAATCGATGAATATCGAAACCAATACCATAGAATAAATTCTTTTTAGTCCAAATGTCATCCTTAGTAGTAATTTTGACATTAGTTTTTTCTCCCTTTATAAGTTTTATTTTATTTTTGTTATCAATTAATATTGATGAGTCATCTGTAGTATTTTTGTTATAATTTTTTCTTAAGTCATACAAAATTTTAAATTTAAAAGCTTGAGGTGTTTGTGAAAAGAATATTTTTTCTCTATCCAAATTTTTTATATTGTTAGAGCTTTTAGATTTAATTGAATTTAAACTTTTAATTACTGGAATTGCACCATCAAAATCTTTCAAACAAACAATTAATTTATTAATCATTTTTAATGAAAATTCTGGTCTTGCCGCATCATGAATTAAAATATTTTTAGGATTAAATTTTTTTAAATACTCTAAACAAATTCGAGAAGAATCAGCCCTTGTTTTTCCACCATAAATAATCTTTATTTTATCATTTTTTATCATTTTATAGTATTTTTTGTGTTTTCGATTGACTGCAACAACGATTTTCGAGAATTTTTTTGATAAAATTGCCTTATTTATAGAGTGATTAATTAGTATATCACCTTTATATTGAATATAAGGTTTTGGTGTATTAGATGAGAATCTACTACTTTTTCCAGCGGCTAATATTACAAAACAATTGTTCATAAAATATATATTTAAAATATTATTACAAAATGATTAATTTTCTTAAAAAAAATATTTTTATCATAATAATTTTTATTATAACTTTATTTATTGGTTTTTTAACATTTTTGACTTTTATTGATAAAAGTTTTATTCAACTTAATGAACAAAATCTTCAATATTTGCTATTAACGAACATATTATTACTAATAGTTTTTTTTGCCATCATTTTTTTTGAAATTAAAAATTCTATAAAAAGCGAGATAGTTGTTGAGGGATCAAGAGCAAACAGAAAATATATTACATTCTTTTCGCTTTTTACTTTAATACCTTCTGTATTGATCTCGATTTTTTCCTTATTTTTGTTCTCTTTTGCTTTGGAAAAATATTTTGACAAAAAAATTACAACTGCGGTAAATAACTCTTATCAAATTGCAGTTAATTATGTTGAAGATGTAAGAAATAAAATCGAGTCAGATATAGTTCTAGTTGTTTTTGATTTAAATAAAAATATTAATATATTTGAAAACAATAATAGACAATTTCAAAATTTTTTAAATACACAAAGACTTATTAGGAAATTAGATGGTTTATTTTTAATAAATAGCGAAGGTAAATTATTAATGTCAAGCAATCAAAAGCAAAACATTTATCAACCGCCATCTAAAGAAGCTTTGAACATGGTTCAAAATGATGATCGCCCATTAAAGATTCTCAACGCTTATGAAAACACGTCTGCCGCATTAATGAAATTGTCAGTAATGGAAAACAGTTTTGTTTATGTAGTAAAATACCTTGATCCTAAAATCTCAAAATATTTAACTCAATCTAGGGATGCTTTAAGTTTTTACTATACAGTGCAAGATAAAAGAACTGGTATAAAATATTCGTTTGCTATAATTTATATTATAATCGTAACATTGCTTTTATTTTTGTCAATTTCTATAGCAATTAGATTTTCGTCAAGATTTTTTTTATCAATCAATAATTTAATTTCTGCTTCTAATAATATCGGAAGAGGTGATTTAAATTCAAAAGTCCCAGAGATAAAAACTGATCGTGAGCTTGAAGTTTTAAATAAAAATTTCAATTTAATGATCGATAAACTTAAAACACAACAAAATAAACTAATTGCAAATGAGAGACATGAAACATGGGAACATATAGCTAGAAAAATTGCACATGAAATAAAGAATCCACTTACGCCTATTCAATTACTCATAGATAGTTTAAAAAATAAATATTCAAATCTAATCGATAGTAATAATCAAAATGATTTTAATGAAAAAATTAAAACAATTAATAGGCAAATCAAGTTAATTGAAAAGTTGGTTAACGAGTTTTCAGATTTTGCTCGTATGCCTAAACCAATATTTAAGAAAAATAATCTTAATAAAATTATAAAAGAAACAATTAAATTGATGAAACAAAATGAAGAAGGCGTAATTATAACTTTTGATGAAAAAAATAATCATTTTATAAGCTGTGATCTTGAACAAATGAATCGAGTATTCATAAATATTTTCAAAAATGCCATTGAAAGTCTAAAGGAAAAATATGAAAAACACGGGAATTTTGGGAAAAAAATCGATATAGAAATTAGCTCAATTAATGATTATATAAACATTGTGATCGATGATAACGGTATCGGTTTTGATAAAGAAAACTTTGATAATTTGTCGAAACCCTATTTTACTACCAAAAAGAAAGGCTCGGGTTTAGGTTTGTCAATTGTTGAAAAAATTTTAAATGATCATAATGGATCGATTGAATTTTTAAAAAAAAAGGAAGGTGCAAAAATAAAAATAATGCTACCAAATTATGTCAACTGAAGTACTTATAATAGACGACAACCCTGATATAAGAAATATCTTAAGAGATCTTATTAAAGATGCTGGATATAGAACACGTGTTGCTGCTAATTATAACCAAGCATTAACTGAGATTGATAAGAAACTTCCAGATGTTGCGATTATAGATGTTAAATTAGATAAAGGTGATAACGATGGGATCGAACTTCTTGCTCATATTAAAAAAAAGAATAAAGATGTTCCTGTAATTATTATCTCTGGTCATGCAAATATTGAAATGGCTATTAAATCTTTAAAATCTGGAGCATTTGAATTTCTTGAAAAACCTTTTGATGAGGAAAGACTAATGAATTTTGTTAAGAGAGCTGTTGAATATTTTAACTTAAAAAATCAAAATAAAGAATTAGAAACAAAATTATTTCATTCCTTTGATCTTGTAGGCAGCAGTCAGAATATTGAAAAAATAAAAGAACAAATTCAAAAATTATCAAACTCTGAAAGTAGAATATTTATTTTTGGCCCAACAGGTTCAGGAAAAGAATTAATAGCAAGGAAAATTCATAAACTTTCAAAAAGATTTAAAGGCCCTTTTATTACTTTAAATGGAGCTTTATTAGATGCGGTTAAATACGAGCAAGAACTTTTTGGAGAAGAAAAGGAAAACGGCTCTTTATCATATGGAGCTCTTGAAAAAGCTTCTGGGGGCACATTATTAATTGATGAAATTTCAGAAATACCATTGGAAACCCAATCTAAGATTTTGAGAGTTTTAATTGATCAAAAATTTAAAAGAATAAATAGCAATCATGATATAAAAGTTGATGTAAGAATAATATGTTCTTCGAGTAAAAATATCACTAATGAGATAAAATTAGGAAATTTTAGAGAAGATCTATTCCACAGATTAAATGTTTTTCAAATAAATATTGATCCTTTGAGTAACAGGGTTGGTGATATACCATTATTAATAAAATATTTTTCAAAAACAATTTCAGAGGCGCATAACCTGAAAACACTTAATATAGACACAGAAAATCCTTACCTAATTAACCATAATTGGCCAGGAAATGTAAGAGAATTAAGGAATTTGATTGAAAGAATAGCAATATTATCAAACAATGAGCCATCTAAGATATCAACGATTATTAAAGAGTCTATAAAACAAAGTGATAGTGACTATCTAAGTGAAAATAATTTATCAATACCACTGAAGGAAGCTAGAGAAAACTTTGAAAAAGAATACCTTACGACTCAATTAAAAAAATTTAGTGGCAATATATCAAAAACTGCAAAATTTGTTGGAATGGAAAGGTCAGCTTTGCATAGAAAATTAAAGGGTTTAGGAGTAAAAGATTTAAACTAATGAATATAATCATTTGTGGAGCTGGCAGAGTAGGTTATACAATCGCCAAATTATTAAGTGAGCAAGATCATTCAGTAACCGTTATTGATCAATCAAGCGAAGATATTCAAAAAATCAATGATGATTTAGACGTAAAATCAATAGTTGGAAAAGCTACATATCCATCAATTCTTGAAAAAGCTAAAGCAGAGGATGCTGATATGATAATTGCTGTAACAAGAAATGATGAAATAAATATGTTGATTTGCCAAATTGCATATTCAATATTTAAAATAAGAAAAAAAATAGCAAGAATAAGATCGCAAGACTATTTGAACTCTAAATTTTCACTTGTCTATAATAAAGAAAACTTACCAATTGATGTAATAATTTCACCAGAAGTTGAAATAGCTAAATCCATACAAAGAAAAATAGAAGCCCCAGGTGCTCTCGATAATGTTCCTTTTGCAGATAACAAAATTAGATTATTAGAGATAGATATAGATAACAAATGCCCGTTAATTAATAATGAACTAAATAAAATATCTAAAAAATTTCCTAAACTTGAAGCTAATATTCTTGGTGTCATAAGAAATGATAAATTTGTAATTTTAAAAAAAAATGATGTTATGAAAGAAAATGATAAAGCTTATGTAATTATAAATTCATCACAGATGCAAACAACATTAGAAGCCTTTGGACACAACGAAAAAATATCAAACAAATTTTTAATAATTGGAGGTGGTAATATTGGCTTTAATTTAGCAAAAAATCTCGAAACTTCCTTAGAGTCAGCTAGAATTAAAATTATCGAAAAGGATAAGTTAAGAGCTGAATATATTGCGAATGAACTAAATAATTCTTTAATAATTAATGGCAACGGTTTAGATGAAGATGTTCTAAAAGAAGCAAATATTGAAGAAGCAGAAACTGTTTTGGCCTTAACAAACGATGATGAGGATAACCTTATGGTAAGTGTTTTGGTAGAGAAATTTTCTAAAGATAAAAGAACAATGGCATTAATTAATAAACCTAATTATTCAATTTTACAATCTTCATTAAATATTGATGATTTAATTGATCCAAGAATGAACACTGTCTCAAGTATTTTAAAACATGTTCATAAAGGTACTATAGAAACTGCATATAGTATTTTAAATGGTGATTATGAAGTAATAGAAGCTGAAATAATTGACTCATCTGAGCTTGTAAATAAAGAATTAAAAAACTCTAATTTACCAGAAGATATTCGAATAGGAGCAATATTAAGAAAAAATGACATTATTATTCCCACGTCTAAGTTCGTTTTTCAAAAAAAAGATATTGTTGTTTTTTTAGCAAAAAAGGATCAATTACCTTTAGTTGAAAGTTTGTTTCGTATTTATTCAAATTAAATGCTTAATTTCCCGCAAATTTATTTAGGTATTTTTTCTTTATTTATTTCAGGATTAGCCTTTTTAAATATTTTATATTGTTATTATTTTGACCTTTTATTGGACATAAAGAGTTTTTTTTTTATATTTTTATTTTGCTTAATTTTTAGTACCTTAAATTTCTTTAAAAAAAAGAATATCAATAAAATTTCTATTTATGAAAAAATTTTTACTGTTATATTGGGTTATATTTTAATACCTGTTATTTTAGCTGTTCCTTATTATCTTACATTAAATAATATAAATTTTTTCGATGCCTACTTCGAATCTGTATCTGGGTTTACATCAACTGGATTTAGTATATTCAATAATCTAAAACATTTGAACGAAAGCTTGATTTTGTGGAGATCATCCACTCAATGGATTGGTGGGCTATATTTTTTAATTTCTATAATTTTATTAATAGATATATTTGATAAAAATTTAAAAGAGTCACTAACGAATTTTATATCTTTAAATACAGGTGAAACATTAAGACAATCTATTAAAATTAGCATAATTTACTTATTGTTAACGATTGTAATATTTATAGCTTTATCAATTTCGGGTATTAGATTTTTTAACTCATTTAACCTGTCCTTATCTTTTATTTCCTCAGGAGGTTTTCTGCCTGATAATGGGTTGGATTCAATTGTAACTAATAAATTTCAAGAAATAATAATATCTTTGTCTATGCTCTTATCTTTTTTTAGTCTATTCTTAACTTATAATTTAATCTTCTTTAAAAAAGAAAATATAAAATTTTTTTCAGAAGATTTTTATTTGGTTTTTTATTTTATTTTCATAGTCTCGGTTTTCTTTGTTTTTTTTAATTTCGATAACAACTTTACTTCGTTATTTCTTGCTATATGCAGCTCTATTTCAAACATAGGAATTTCATTGAATGTACCCAATAATTTAAGTTTTATTTTTCTGATACTAATTATTATTGGTGGATCTTTTTTTTCAACTAGTTCTGGGGTAAGATTTTTTAAATTGTTTGCTTTATTTAAATTTTCAATCAACGAGCTAATTTCTCATGCAAAACCAAGGAATATTTATATAAACAAACTATCTTTTTTTAACACATATGTGGATGTCACTGATTTATATAAGTATTTTTTGTCAGTGATAATATTTGTGTTATCTTTAAGTATTTTGTCACTTCTACTTAGTCTTTCAGGTATAGACAGCGAGGAGTCGTTTAGATTATCAATTTTAACAATAATGAATACTACAAATTCAGCTTTGAGCAATTTAGAAAACTTTAATTTCACCGAATTAGACTATTTTGCGAAAACATCATTGATATTTTTTATGATGATCGGGAGAGTTGAATTATTATCGATTTTAATAATCTTTAAAAAATTCTTTTTTAAAACTTAAATTAGTATTATATTTATTTTAAAAGGCGCCCTTAGCTCAGCTGGATAGAGCAACGGTTTTCTAAACCGTGGGTCGGAGGTTCGAATCCTTCAGGGCGCGCCATCATTCTACCAT
>MDTG01294831.1_pt1 | contig 13478 bp, 14 predicted proteins | sample 811421 | NCBI WGS metagenome assembly MDTG01 (sample SAMN05326645, study PRJNA326480) | marine metagenome | isolation source: seawater | place: Pacific Ocean: South East | collected 2011 | reverse complement strand
TTATAATTTTATCCATAGAATAATAAGTACCATTTACATCGTATTTAAAATTATTTGAATCATTTGAATCTCCATTTGGATCTGTAAAGAAACTTTCAATTCCATATGTTCCGTTACCATTTTCAACAACTAAATAATCCTCACCATTATATTGTACAATATCTCCCGCAATATGATTATCTGGATCTACTAATTTAAGTATTCCATTTTCCAAAACTGTAAGATAATTATTTAATATATACATACCACCTTTACCACTATTCATAGAATATGTTCCCGCAATAATATAATCATTATGTATTGAAACCGCACAACCAAACTGATCATTTGTAGAAATATTATCAGGGGTAAATTTTGATATTTGAACCCAATTACGAGAATTTCGTATTCTTTTAAATAAATAAATTGCGCCCTTACTACTTTCATTATTAACTGAACCAACAACAGCATAATTACCACTAATTGAAACACTTGAACCTAATCTGGACCAGTCTTTAATAGCATCATCCATAAGATTAATATCGTAAGAATCATCATTACTATCACTTGAAATAAGTATTGTAGTTTCTTTTCTATAATTACTATCAATATCGTTTACTTGTCCCCAGTCATTAGTATTATTATTTAATTCAAATATATAAGCATTAGCAAAATCAGTAGCATTTCCACTATTAAATAATCTAGTACCTACAATAGCATATTGATCAGTTATAGAGACAGAATATCCAAAATGATGATCAATACCTACATTTGAAGCAAGTAATGTATGTGTACAACTCCAATCATCATTATTATCCTTTTTATAAATAAACGCAAATCCTTTATTACCTGTTAGAGAACCATCTATCGGAACATATGGTGAACTAGTATTAGATGTAAATTGTAAGGCTGGAGCTCCAACAATCAAATAGTTTCCACTAATAGCTATAGATGATCCAAAATGATCATAACTATTTGGATTAGGTGATACAATTTGTCTTTCATAATTGTCATCACCTACCTTAAGAATATATGCCTTACCAGAATTAGAAGTTTGATAATCATTTCCTGGAGCACCTATAGCTATATAATTATTTTCATTTATCGAAACTGAAAATCCAAAAAAATCCTGACTAGCTCCATCACTTGCCTCAAGTGGATTCGGGAGACCTGAAGGTAATTGTGTTATTTCATTGTAAAGATAATCATCTAATTCAAAAACACGTACAAATCCTTGTTGCTGCTGCGAGGAAGAAATGTCGGGGTGCCACTTACAATAAATACTAGCAACAACATAATTTTCATTTATTGCTACTGAAAATCCAAATCTGTCATATTTATAATTACCTTCAATCTCTTTCTTTTTCTCCCAACTATTGATATTACTATTATATTTATAAATGTATATGTTACCTCTATCTTGACCTATATATAGTGCGCCAACAACAGCATAATTTCCACAAACTGCAACACTACTTCCAAATCTATCATTATTATTTACACTATTAGGAACACTTGAACCAGTTATTTCATAGACTGTATTTAATGATATTTCAGTCATTTATATATATTACTCATTTTTTATTTAAAAAAATTGTTTTTAATAAATAATTTATTAAATATAAATAGATAAGACAGTATTACTATTTATTATATTAAATTTTTTTTATATTATACTAAATACAATATGTATAAGATAGGTATATTAATTCCATCTACATCTAAACATCGTAATTGGACCACAATTCAAGAAACATATTTAACAAAATATACTATAAAAACATTTTTAATGACATATAACGAAGAACATACATATATATTTTACATCGGTATTGATGAAAATGATTATATATTGGATAATAGTGATAATCAAAATAAAATCATGAAAATTATAGATCAATATAGCAACATAGAAATAAAATTTATACAAATGACAAATATTCAAAAAGGTCATTTAACAAAGATGTGGAACATATTATTTCAAAAAGCATATCATGAAAATTGTGATTATTTTTTTCAATGTGGAGATGATATATCATTCGAAACAAAAAACTGGATTAATGATTCTATATTAACTTTAAAAAAACATAATAATATAGGATTAACTGGCCCAATTAATAATAATTTTAGAATATTAACACAAGCATTTGTATCTAGAAAACATATGGAAATATTCGGATCTTTTTTTCCAGAAATAATTATTAATTGGTGCTGTGATGATTGGTATAACTTAGTATATAAACCAAACTATTTTTTTCCATTAAATAAACATTATTGTATAAATAAAGGTGGTAAACCAAGATATGAAATAAATAATAATAGTAATTTTAAATATGAAATTAATAAAAACATAACACAATTGCGAAACAAGGTAGCCATATTAGCTGAAAAAGATAAGATAATTTTACATAATTTTATATCAATTAATAAAAACAAAAAAAAGAATAATAAATTTAATTATTTATTTTTAAAACAATTAAATTAATAAATTATATAAAATAATTATATTTTTTGTATTATTTAAAATACATGAATAATTTATTTTTTACTATAAACAATAATAATTTTTTAATAAGACCTCTTCATTATAATGATATTACAGAAAATTATATTAAAATGCTTAAACAGCTAACGAAAATAGATAATTTAAATAAAGAAAAAACAATTAACTTTATACAATCTTTAAATGAAAATCATTCAGTTTTTATTATCGAAGATTATAAAATAAATAAGATAATAGGATCCGGAACAATATATATTGAAAATAAATTAATACATAACAATGGTAAGGTTGGACATATTGAAGATATTGTTATTGAAAAAAAATATAGACATTATGGTTTAGGAAAAAAATTAATAAATTTTCTGACTGAATATGCCAAAAACAAAAATTGTTATAAATGTATTCTTGATTGTTCAGAAAATAATGTAATATTTTATGAAAAATGTAACTACGAACGTAAGGGTATTGAAATGGCAATATATTTTTAATAATTATTTTTAAAATTCTAATAAATTGCGTGAAAATTTAAAACTTTTTTACAAATTATAATATATGAGCGATAGTAATGATAATTATATAAATAATTGTTGGTTGGATATAAAAAGTAGAATACATATATGGGAACTTATTTATGAAAAAGAAAAATTATCTAATAGTGAAATTAGCGCAAAAAATAAGATCAAGTTAAGTATATTAAAAGTATATGAACTTGTTGTTATATTTTCTTCTTTATCTTGTGCGGCATTGGTAGGAATTTCAAGTTCAGACAATGACAATGCTACCATAATTATTATTTATGATTGTCTACGTGGCTATGGTATAATATCATCTTGTTCAGGTGCGATTATATCTCTTGCTGCTTGTATGATATTAAGTGCTTTACCTGAACAATATATAATGGATTATCTTGAAACATTTATGAAATACTCTAATATACCAGTTTTTACAAGTGTATTTTCAATTTTTTCAATGATGATTTGTGCTTCTTTACAATTTAACACTACTATAATGCTTCTTGTTTTACCTTATTCAATTATTTGCTTTTTTTACAGTTTATATATCTATAATAATTTACGTAAAAAATTGGTAACTTTAATTGATAAAACAGAGTAAATAAAATTTATAAAATTATCAGTTTAATAAATTTTATTTTATTTCATTTTATTTTTAAATTTGAGGACAATTTGAACCCATTAAATCCATAGAAGTTGTTACCCCATCTTTACAGCATCCATACTGTGAAAAACTACAATGAAGTGGTGCGCAATTTGTTCCATATACATCTTCACTTGGTGTAACTCCATCTGGACAACAACCATGTGGATTTACATCTGTATTAGCACAAGCTGGTATATCACTATTTTTTGAATTATCTTCATTATATTCACTATTTTTCAACATTTGATCATATGATAAAATATCATTTTTTGAAACACCATAACTGAAATTCCCAATTACTTGTATTATTTTATCTTCATAAAAGTCACGAGTATAATCTATCATTTGTTGTTCACTTTCATAATGATCTTTATTATATATCAAATAAATACTAGGTAAATCTAACATATCATTTTCATTTTTATAGACAGATAATTCACGCACTAATTTTGATGAAATATTATAATTTTGAACTACATTATTATCACAATCTTTATATAATATATTTCTAATACCACCTGCTACATATCCTTTTGGATCAAGTGTTTCCCAATTTTTATTTTTACTTAATATATCATTTTCTAAATTATGAACATTTAATTGTTCTATTAATATATGATCTAAATCTGATAATTTATATTTACATTCGCCTAAATCCATTTTCATTACATGATTTAAATTTGGATTTGTATCATTATTTGATTTATTTGATTTATTTGTCTCTAATGTAAAATTTTTTATCATAACACTATATACTGAAGATGAAGGAGAAGTTATAAACATAGTACTATCTGGATAGTCATTTTCATTAGTTTTTAAATCAAATTCTTGACTATATGGATTTTCTCCCAAATCATCATTTTGTATAATAACATTTAATTTGTTATCTTGTACTTTAACATTTAATTTTGTATATATTTCTTTTGGAATTATATAATCAATTCTATACATATCTGTAGAGGATGTTTTAAATATAAGATTTGAATTCTTGCTATCAAAATCTAAAGATGGGTATATATTTGTATTATCGTCATTACTTACGTTATTAAATATAGAAGTTATATCATTTGTTGTTAAATTTGAATCACTTGAAACATTTGTGTCATCTTGTGTTTCATTTGTATTTAATGGTTTAAGTTCAATATTAATATTATAATTATTACCTAATTTCAATTGTGAATTAGATGGAACTTGTTGATTTGTCTTTAAACTAACTTCCGTATCACCAATAAAATTATAAGTTTTTGATTCATTATTTGTTTGAGTATTTGTCTCTATACTTTCACTCACAACATTGAAAAATGTCCCATCACGATTACGAACAACAATATTAACTTTAACATCTTCTATTGTCGGATGATTTTCTTCTGTAATACATGAAATATACTGAAATTTAGTATCATTTTTATTAGATAATACAGTATTACAGTCAAAACATACATCATCCTGTATATTACTAGTTTTTACATTTGAATCATAAGATGTTACATTATCACAAGTAAATCCTTCAAACAAATTATATTGAAAAAAACACACATAAATAAAAACAAGTACTATTAAAAATATAATTAAATATGCGATAAGTTTTTTATTTTTTCTAAATAGGTCCATTATTAAAATAACTATATTTTTTAATTCGTATATACATTATTTTCAATATTTATTTCATAAAAATTTATATAATTTTAGATTAATATAATATCAAAAAATATATATACATATAAATGGATGAAAAACTTAGAGAAATCGATTTTTTAATGTATTTTCATACATCAATTCGTAATTTAGCATTATATATTTCTGTAGCATTAGCAATTCTTGCTGTATCGAGAGCTTATCGCGGTAAAAATAAATTATATAATGTATCATTTATAATAATATCATTACTCTTCTTATTAATTTCTGCTTATAAAAATTACTATTTAATTTTAACACTTGATAAAATGAAAAAGAAAAACGATATAAATGAATTGTATACTAATGAGGTTTCACTTGTTCCATCATTTGTTTTATTTTTAAATACTATTATAATATCTTTTTGTTTATATACATTATATCGTGAGTATTTTAACTAAATTAATTGTTCTATTATTTGTAATATAAAACTAATAATAGAATTTTTAAATAAAGAAAATTTAATTATAATTAAATATCATGATATGCAAAATTAGCTGTAGTTTCGGTGAAATAATAGATAAAATAACAATTTTAAAAATAAAATTATCAAAGGCAAAAGAAAGAAAAACTATTGAAAATATTAAAAAAGAATTGGATACAATAACACAAGAAACACCTTTATCAAAAAATAATGATGAATTATTTGAACAACTTCAAAAAATAAATAAAAAGTTATGGATATTAGAAGATCTAATACGAGAAAAAAGTAAAAACAAAAGCTTTGACGAAAAATATATAGAATTTGCTGAACAAATTCATAAATTTAATGATGAAAGATATAATATAAAAAAGAAAATTAACTTAAAATATAATTCAACTTTAATTGAAGAAAAAATATACAAAGACAATCCAAACATAAAATCAATTATAAATGATGAACTAACAAATGAACAATTAATAAACGATCAATTAATAATAACAGAAATAATAGATAATGAAAATTTAAACGAAGCTAAATTAGCATACACTAATGGTGAATATAAAAAGTCATATGAAATATTAAATTCTTTAATGGAAAAATTATGTGATTATGAGTATTATAACAATTTTTATGTTGATTTAATTTTTGCTTACGAAAACATTACAAACATTTATAATTATAAAAATAAATATTATTATAAACTTGATCAAATTATGGAGATTATTGATGAGTTAGATATAATGGATGAATTAAAAGAATATTGTAAAAGTCAATATACAACAAACTGTTTAAATATGTTAAATTATAAAAAAGCATTCAAATATATAAACATAATAAATCACATTACTGGTCCAAATGTATCATATAAAAATATGTCATTTTTTAAAAAAGACGATACAAATAAAACACTTTTAATTTATGATGGTGGTGGATTAGGTGATAAATTCATGTTTTCTAGATTTATACCTAAATTGTGTAACGATTATTGTAATAATAAAATTATTTTTTTTGTAAATGATAATATTGCTTGGATTTTTAATGATATTTTTAAAAAATACAATAATTTAAATATTGTTACTTATGAATTACATTATTTGATGGGACCTTTTGATTATCACTGTAGTTTAATGTATCTAATGAAATGTTTCAATATTGAATATAATAATATATATTTCGAACCATTATTGGAAAATATGAAAATTGAAATTACTGAAAATAACAAATCAATCATAAATGATATAAAAAATAATAAAAATAAAACATATATTTTTAATTGGAAAGGTAACCCAAAATGTGGACACGAAAAATCAAATAGACGTATGGATTTAAAACACGCAATACCTTTATTTAATTTAAAAAATATAACATTTATTGTAGTAACTAAAGACGTAACACCAGAAGAAAAACGAATATTACTAGAAAATAATGTTAAATATATCGGTGATCAAATTGATAATAATGAAAATTGTTTTCAAGATACAATAGGAATATTTAAAAATGTAGATGGAATTATTTCAACTGATACTTCTTTAGTACATTTAGCAGCAAATTTAAACTTAAATACATATGTTATGTTAACAACTGGGTGTGAATGGAGATGGACTACTGATATAAATACAACAAATTGGTATCCTTCACTAAATTTATTACGTCAAAAAAATCAAGGAAATTGGGAAAGTGTTATTGAAGAATTAATAACACAACTCAATTCTTAAACATCATATAAGAAAAAAATAAACCTGATAAATATAAAAGTATACCTAAAAATAAATCTAATTTTCCATCTCCAGTTATATAAAAATTGTACGCATAATATCCACCAATAAATACTCGTATAAATGAATAATGATATTTTTGAATTTTCTTTAATTTATCTATTCTTTCTTTTGATCCATTTGTTTTTAATAAATGATAAATTAAGTAATAAGGTACATTAGAAACTTCACTCCAAAAAAAACTCATATATGTAAATTGTGAATGTAAATCAGAATTTTGAATATTATATAAAATTAAAATAGCGGTATAATGATGAAATAAATAAAAATAATCAAGAAATTTTAATTTATTATATTTTTTTACTAATATATTTTGTGAATCATACATGAAATAATGTATTGAATAAAATTTGTTAAAATGTAACAAATATCTATTAGGATAATAAAAATATAAAAAACAAAAAATAATACTTGAATAACTATGAGTAGCAGATACATAATTCATAGCTACTTTATTCTTCACATCATCAGTCAGTTTATTTCCATAAAATCTATCAACTAAAAAATAATATCTTGAATTTAATATCTCAAAAAATTTATAAAATAATATATGTACTAATTCTTTCATTATTTGTAAATATATTATTTATTCAACCTTTAAACTTGTTTAAAAGAAAAATCAATTAAAAAGAAAGAAAAAATGGATTATATTTATATTCATCATTTAAATATTTTTCATAATCAAAAATATTCTTTGCTTCGTTATCTTGACTATCTTGACTATTTTGTTTATTATTTTCATCTTGTCTTTCTTCAACTTCTAGGTTTTTGTTTTCTTCAACTGATTGATTTTCTGTTACATTTGAAACTTCATTGGAAGTTTCAACTTTTTTATTCATGTTTATATAATATATGAATATTTTTTTTTATAATTTTTATTAAAAAAAATTGAAACAAAATATTTATAATCAAGATAAATGAAAAATACCTTGAAAATGAGTAACAATATTATAAAAATAAACATAAAAGATATGGAAATTTTTGAATCTATAATAAATTTAAAAAATGTTCAAAGAATTCACGTTGTTTATGAAGATGATATCATTGCTGCAGATAAATTTTTAGAAACTCTAAATAAAAATAAAGAAAAACTAAATGATAAAGCATTTTATGAATTTAGAAACTTCTTAATTAATGATCTTTTCTTTAGATTAAATTCACTTATTCTTAGATACAAATGTCAAAATATTCCAACAGAAAGAAGGCTTCGTAGCACAATTAAAAAATTTAAGAAATATGATGAAATTATAGAAATATATATTCCAAAAATACAAAAAAACGCAGAAATAATATCAAAACACGTAGGAAAAAAATGCAGTAATTATAAGGATGGTGGGTTTGAATATAAAAATATTTGGCAATGGGGACCTGAAATAGTATTTCATTAAAAAAAATTGAAACAAATTTTTGATTAAAATTTTTGCCAATATTAAAAATACAAACAAATATAAAACAAAAAATGGGATCAATCAGCTATGGACCAAAACATTATAACTCAAATTGGAGCCAATATTCTAGTAAACGTAAAAATTGGAAGGCAAATAATAAAAAAAAATCAAGTAATAATGTAAATACAAACAAAAATAAAAAAACTGATTTAACTAATAAAAAATAAATATACAATTTACAAAATATAAAATATTTTAAATCAAAATTAAAATAAAATTCATCACACCATAATTCTAAGTTACAAACACACTTAGATTTTTTATTTTTTTATAAATAAAAAATATATATGTGAACAATATTAAATAATATATTTTGGTTTTAATTAAAATAATGTCTACGACAAACTGCTTGATATATATCACCTGTACCAATTAAAACAGTCTCTTTACTTTGAACAATACGTTTTGTAAATGAAGCATCAGCACCACATATTTTACATAGAGCAGTTAATTTAACAACGCTTTCACATATTGGAATTAGATCAATCAATTCTCCAAATTTTTCCTGTTTATAATCTCCGTCTAAACCACAAACATAAATTATTTTATGGTCTATATTCACTGCTCTCTCACAAAACTTTTTCAAATCTTTAAAGAATTGTCCTTCATTTATAAAAATATATTCACTTTTTTCGTATTCATTTTTCATTTTATTATCACTAAATAATTCATTTAAATCACTTATCATAAATGCTGGAACACCTAACGCATCATGTGAAATTACACTATCTTTACCATATCGCTCATCTAATGAATAATTTAAAACCATAGTCTTTTTACCTATACTTTGGTATCTTTTTACATTTCGTAGTAATTCTGTTGTTTTTCCTGAAAACATACAACCCAATATAATATGTATGCTACCTGTTTTATTTATCTTCGTATATTCTTGCATTTCAATATTTATAACTTATCACTTAATAATATGTTATAAATATTAACGTATAAATGTAAATCAATTTTTTTATAATTTAAATCATTGTTTCTTCTATATCCTTTATATCTCTTTTTTTTAATTTTACATATTTATCATTGTAATTTACAGAGCAATATAATATAATTGATTTTATAAATACAAATATTGATGCTATTTTCCAAACTTCTTTTACATTATTTATTTTTGAAAAAACAAGCAATAGCGGTACACTTGTCACAAAACTTATTATTGATGATGTTCTAAACATTTGATACCCTTGTAATATCCCTTCTTGTACTGTGTTTATTCCATCTAAATATTGATATGTAGTTGTAATTACAATTAATTTTTTACATAAATCTAATACATCAATATCATTTGTTAAATGATTTAAAAAATGTTTTAAATTAAAAAAAATGAGACATTGTATAATACCAATTATAGTTGACCATATGTATATTCTTTTTTTTATGTTACGATCATTTTTATAAATAGATTCTGTTGGTATTAATACAGTTGCTGTAGAAGAAAATCCTCTATAAATTATTTCTGAAATACTCAATAATTTACATATAATAATATGAGCGGCCAATTGAACACCACTTGTATCTAACAATGATAAACGTTTGTTAATAGTAATATAAATCATATTAATTAATATATATTTTAGCTGAATAAACATACCAAGTCGCATAAAACGATTTGAAGTTTTACGAAAAAAAACTATATTTTTTTTTAATATTTTTTTCTCATTTAATAATTTCACATAGAAAAATAAACATAGAACTTCAGCAAATACACTACTTAGTGCTACTCCCTCTATATTGTATTTAATCATCATTATCGGATTTAACAATAAATTTACCAATTGTGTTAAAGCATTTATTTTTATTGCTGATTCATATGTATTCATTCCACGTAAAACACTGAAAATAACATTATTTAAAAGGCAAATAGGCATTGATAAACTACGTATTTTTAAATAACTTATTGCCTTGTTATATATTTCACCTTGGGAACTCAAAAAAAATCTCGCAAATAAATTTGTATTAAAATATAGTATAAAACCAATTGAACCTAACATTAAACTCAAAATACAAGATATATTTATTAAATTAGATATTTCTTGTCTATTTCCTGTGGCGTATAATTTACTAATTTCAGGTGATAATATTATTGGAAGAAATGCCATAAAAGAAAAGTAAATTGAAAATACTTGATCACCTGAACCAACTGATGCTAAATCAGCCGACGTTCCTAACTTTGATACCCAAAATGTATCTACCATACCCACAAGTGGAACCATCATATTATTTATTGTTGCTGGTTTTAATATTTTAAATATTTTTGAATCATTTACATTACCTTTTCTTATATTTGGTAACTTAAATATATTTCTAACAGATGGTAAAGCATATGCGTTAATAAATGTCAGAAATGAAAATATGTAAAATATAATTTTATGAATTCTCATAACTTATATTAATATATTCTTTATAATACAAACATAATCATTATATTGATTCATTAATGAATAATAATAATTTTGAAGAAAAACTACACATAATAATTTATGTATATTATAAACAAAAATAGTAATAAACCATTCATATTTTTGGAAAAAATGTCTAGAATATTATACATTACATTTTTTTGTGAATAAGGTAATAAAAATGCTACACCATACAATGACCAAATTATTAAATTAACATAAAATACAATTTTATTTGTCTCGTCATTATCAACATAGTTATCAAAAATATATTTGAAACTTAAAACAAAAAATAATGATCCAAAGAAAAAAGATGTGTACTTTGATAATACTTCTATCTCACCTAAAAATCCAAAAATTAACATCAAAGCATTAAATATTAATATGTATGAAATTGTAGTTTTATTTTCACTAATTGTATCCATGAAATCAATGACTTCATTTGATTTTATATATATCATAAACAAAATTATAGATAAAATCATTGTTGGTGTTGTAATAAACCAATCAAAATAACGAATATAAGTTATATCATATTCAATTAAATATATATTTTTAACAAGCCAATAATAAAATATAAATTCTATTATCTGCACAATTGTTTCCATCATCAATATTGAATGTAATATATAATCTTTTGGTTTCAACGGAATAAATATACCAATTAAACATATAACCCCAATTATTATTTGAGAATAGAGAGAAAATATTGCTGAATTATAAATATTATCCTTATTCATTTAATGTTAAATGATAAATTATTTGTTATAAATTACATTCACATCATTTATTAGTTTATATATTAATCATCAAAATTTCCATTTTTATTATTTTCTATTTTTTCTATTTTTTCTATTTTTTCTATTTTTTCTAAAGTTTCATTTACTTTATCTACATCATTATAACTAATCTTTCCTTTATTATTATATATCATCATTTTCACGTCTTTTAATAAATCTTTGATGAGTGTATCATTATCCTCTTTCATATCTAAATAACGATTAAACATATTTATAATATTTGGATGAATATCTTTTTTTGTCTCTACCCATTCATCTAATACTTCCTCTTTATCTTCATATATTCTTTGTAATTCTTTATTTCTATCTTTTAATATCCATTGTCCATCATCGTACATCATTATATAATTTTCTTTAATATTTGATATATACAAATTCATATTTTGTGGATATTCTGGATTTAAATGTATTTTTTCGATTGCTTTCACAACACAATTTTTATATTTCTTTAAACATTCATAGAAATCAGCATCCTCTAATACAGTTAAATCCGTATTTTTATATGAATTCAAATGAAAATGTATATTATTATTATTTGTATTATTTTGAACATTTTGTATATTATTTATTTGAAGTTTTTGACTTAATCTTGTTATTTGTTTATCACGTTTTTCTATTTGGTTTTCCATAGTTTCTATTTTTGAATGTTGTTCCTGCATTTTTTCATTCATTAATTTTACTAATTCTTGTAAATCTTCATCTTTATTCTTTTTACAAGAATATTTTATATGTCTATACATGGATTGTCGTGTGGTAAATGACTTAGAACAGTACTTACATTCAAAATTGTTGACAAAATGTTGACAATTGTTGACAAAATGTTGACTCTTTGGGACTTTTTGTTGACAAAATGTTGACAATAAATGCTTTTTTGTCTGGAGGTGTCTCTCATAATTACTCTTTTGTTTCGCGTAATAATTACACCTTTCACAGTAATATTTTTTCATATATATTTATACTATATTTTTTCTTTAAATATTTTTACTCCTTTTTTACTCCTTTTTACTCCTTTTTACTCCTTTTTACTCTTTTTTACTCCAAAAAGGAGTAAATTGAGTTTTTGATTTTTTTTGTTATTGTTTATGATAATAAAAATGATTGTATTCGATAAATTTTTATTAGCATAAATATTTTTTTTACTCCTTTTGTCAACGTTGTCAACACTAATTTTTCAATGTCGAGGGGGGGGGGGGGAAAAAAAAAAAAATTCAAAAAAAAAAAAAAAAAAATTTCACACAAATTTACATCGCATTTTTCTCGCTTTTGCGCTCTCTTTATTTACTACTCACTGCGCGCAAAAGGAAGACGA
>MDTG01157413.1_pt1 | contig 13479 bp, 11 predicted proteins | sample 811421 | NCBI WGS metagenome assembly MDTG01 (sample SAMN05326645, study PRJNA326480) | marine metagenome | isolation source: seawater | place: Pacific Ocean: South East | collected 2011 | reverse complement strand
TGAATATGAACCCAGCGGGAAGTCCTGTGCCCCTTGATTCCCCTACAAAGCCCTTGGACTTGATGGGTGAACCTCGGAAGGAATTTCGCTGAAAAAATGCAGCTGGGCTAGTTCCTGGATAAATCGGTCCAGCCTCTCCTCTGCCCCGAGGCTATTCGGCAACCTCGCCCAGGACTTCAATTTCCGCTTCCAAGGCTGCTTTTCTGGCCTTCATGGCCGGGGCACCTTTCTCAATTGCGGTAATAATTTTCGAAGCTTCAAGGCATTGATAATACGCCCGTGATCCTTCCTGGACGGGGGTCCGCCGGTTATTGGTAAGCTTGTTAATAATCTCCTGCGCTTTTTTATACTCCCGGCGCTGTTCATCCATGCTCACCCCCAGGGCCGCCAACTCCCCCTTGAGTTTTGCGAGTTCCTGCAAAGACGGTTTTTCCGGTGGAGGAACGACCTCGGGAGAATTTTCTTCGGCATCCTTCTTGGCCGCCAACTCTTCCAGCAGTTCCTGTCTGAGGCTAGCTTCAAGATCCTTCAGATCCTTTCGGCTGACGACCTCGGGAGAATTTTCCTCGGGATCCTTCTCAGCTGCCAACTTTTGCAGCAACTTCCGCCCTAGGCTAGCTCCAAGCTCATTCAGATGCTTTCGGCTGACATCATCGGATCTGGACTGCTCGGACGTCTCACCGTTCGCAATATCAACCAATCGCCCTGGTCTGCCGGTGGGGACTTTCTCAGCTGTGACCTTTCGGTCGTCGGCCTTTCCTGGCCCCGGTATCTTTATGAGGACATCCTCTGATTCCCAGAAACCTGCGGAGAACTTCACGAACCATTGTCCCTGCCCCACCATTTCTGAGGAAATTTCAAATACCGTATCACCTTTGACTGTAATCCCGGGATTCAGGTCAGACACAACCTTATTATTATTACCGTCGCTCCGGGTGTAGTAGGTGGAGGAATCAAGGTCCCATTCGAACTCTCCTCCGTCGGGAGACACCAATTCTATCCTTGGCCCATCGAAGGAACCTACGGCCTTTCTCGAAACATTCTTGATATCGTAATCTACCGCCACAAAAACCGCTCCTTCTGAGGCGACTTTACTGCCAAGGAGACTAAACAGCCGGTCGAGATACTGCACCTTCTTTACGGTCACTTCTACCTGACCCACTCGCACTGGCTGACCGAACCCATGAGCGTTGCTTGCATCTACCCCTCCGCCGCTCTCGTCGAATTCACACCCGCCAAGCATTAATCCTACCAGTATGACAGAATGAGGGACCCCTGAAGCCATTCCAATTGATGTCATACACGGTCTGATTGGCCATACAAAAAATGGTGTGATCCATCCTCTGTCGTTAAGACTCGGTTCCTCTTTTTGGGGTGGCCTGACCAAGGGTTTCACAAAGGCGAAACTATCCGCTCATGAATACACTCTCCCATCTTCCGGCGACTGACAACTTACCCGCATCCGATCCTCAGCTCCGTCATTTCCCAGTCAATCTTGCCCCGGAACCTTTCAGCCCTTGTATCATTCCTGGTGGGGAGTGGGTTAAGCGACGTGCCTCTGATCGACAGGCTTAGCCTGAGCCAGTCTTGAGGAGACATGATGACCCGGTCCCCATAGCCGTCCTGAGAACGGAAAAGTGGCAGCCCTGCTAGGACTCGAACCTAGAAATACTGAACCAAAATCAGGTGTGTTGCCAATTACACTACAGGGCTCCGGCCTTACGGCGGCAGCTACTTAGGGCGAACAGGGCGGGTTTTCAATCAATAATACACGAAAGCGAAGCAAGCCACTTGACTAGCACGTCCCGGACCGAGAAGTTCTTCGCTACATTACGAGATGGAATTTGGAGGCCTGATTGAGCAGCGCCGGAAACGGCTTGCAGAACTGGAGGAACGCATTTCACAGCCAGACTTCTACCACGACCAGAAGTCTGCTGCAGAAGTGATGCGGGAGCACCGGGCCCTTCAGAAACTCATGTCCCTCTGGACCCAGTTCGAAACGGCCAACCGTAACCTCGAGGAGAACCGTGAACTGTCCCGGGATCCTGATACGGAGATTGCACAGATGGCCGCGGACGAGATCCCTGCGCTCGAAGAAGCACTTCCTGCCTTACGGGAACAACTTCAGTATGCCCTCCTCCCTCAGGACCCTACCGAGGAACGCAATGCACTGGTGGAGATCCGCGCCGGGGCAGGAGGAGACGAAGCTTCTCTCTTCGCCGGTGAAGTAATGCGAATGTATGAACGCTATTCCGAGCAATGTGGATGGAAGTGCGAGTATCTCGAAAGCAGCCCTTCCGAGGTTGGTGGATTCAAGGAGGTCGTCCTGAAGGTAAGTGGCGAAGAGGTGTTTCGTCGGATGAAGTATGAATCCGGAGTGCATCGAGTCCAACGGGTTCCCGCTACTGAGACTCAGGGCCGGATCCACACTTCCACCGTTACTGTCGCGGTTATGCCGGAAGCGCAGGAAGTCGACCTCGAGCTCAAGCCGGACGAACTGAACATCCAGGCCACCCGCTCAAGCGGACCTGGCGGACAGCACGTCAACACAACCGACTCCGCCGTCCAGGTCACCCACCTGCCCACCGGGATCCAGGTCAAGTGCCAGGACGGACGCAGCCAGACCCAAAACAAGGAGAAGGCTCTGGAAATTCTTCGAGCCAAGCTCTTCGAGGCCAAGCAACTCGAAGAACAGGAGAAATATTCCGCCCAACGGCGGGCTTTAATTGGATCCGGTGACCGCTCAGAGAAAATCCGGACCTATAACTTTCCGCAGTCTCGAGTCACTGACCACCGGATCAACCATACCTCCCACAATCTGGAGGACATCCTTTCCGGAGCTGTACAGGAATTTACCGAGGAACTGCAGAAGGCCGAGATGGCGCAGCGCCTTGCCGAGTCCGGTCTGAAGCAGGATTAAGCGAAGGACCTGCTCCCAATGAAAACTGTCCTTGAGTGCTTGGAAAGTGGGGCCGCCTACCTGCGAGATCACGAGGTGGAGTCGCCCCGCCGCAATATGGAATGGATGGTCGCACACCTGCTGGGCTGCAGTCGAATCGAGCTCTATACGCAGTTTGACCGTCCCTTGTCCGAGGAGGAGCTGGGTCCCCTCCGGGAACTGCTAAAGCGCCGGGGTCAGAGTGAACCTCTCCAGCACCTGCTTGGAACGGTGGAATTCTGTGGGCGCGAATTTATTTGCGACAAACGAGCACTCATTCCCCGGCCCGAAACCGAAGAACTCGCAGAAGAGGCCTTGAAGCTCTCCTTTTCACGCCCAGCCCGTTTACTTGATATGGGGACAGGAAGCGGAGTTCTCGGGATCTCGCTTGCGCTCGCCCTCGGCGAAGACTGCGAGCGGATCGTTCTGGCAGACATTTCTGAGGTAGCACTCGGCCTCGCCCGGGAAAACATGGAGCGTCACGGCGTAGAGACTGAGCCGGTGCAGAGCGACCTGTTCAAACGGGTGACCGGTGAGTTCGACCTCATCGTAGCCAATCTCCCCTATGTCGCCGAGTCCGAGCAGCAATCCCTTGCACCAGAGCTGAAGCACGAGCCCCCGGAGGCGCTTTATGGGGGCCCGGATGGCCTCGATCTATTCAGAAGGTTTGTGCCTCGGGTCCCCGCACGCCTCAAGCTCGGTGGGTGGCTCGCACTTGAAATCGGGTGCTCTCAGGGCCCGTCTGTGACCGCGCTGCTGGCGGCTGCAGGCCTGGCAGATATTCGTCTGGCGGAAGATCTTTCCGGAAACCCTCGCTTTGTCTTTGCGCAAGCTGCCGCGTAACCCGACACTCTTTCCACCGCCCGCTAAATGGATAAACTTCTGGTTCACGGAAATGGATCGCTTAACGGATCCATCAATATTTCAGGTTCAAAGAATGCCTCGCTTCCGATCTTGGCTGCCACCCTTTTGTCTGAGCGCCCTTCCATCGTCCGGCGGGTTCCAGACGTCTCCGATACGAATTACATGCTGCAGATCCTTCGGGCCCTCGGCGCCGAAGTGGAACGGTCGAGTGGAACCGTCCGGGTCGAGCCCTTGTCTGTTTCGCCAGAAGCGCCTTACGATCTCGTCAGAAAAATGCGCGCTTCCATCTGTGTCATGGGACCCTTACTTACACGGGTCGGAAGGGCCAAAATCTCCCTTCCCGGCGGTTGTGTGATTGGGGATCGCCCGGTCGATCTCCACCTAAAGGCGATGGAGGGACTCGGTGCCCAGGTCGAAATGGAAGGAGGTGATCTCATCCTCTCCGCGCCCAAGGGCCTCGTTGGAGCAGAAATTGACATGCAGGGCAAACACGGACCGACCGTCCTCGGAACCGATAACCTGATGATGGCCGCCACCCTCGCCCGGGGGACCACCGTAATTGAATCGGCAGCCAGCGAGCCGGAGGTAGTCGATCTGGCAAATTTCCTGACTGCGATGGGCGCCCGAATCGAAGGAGCGGGGACCCGGCGCATCGTAATTGAGGGCGTGGACGAACTCACCGCAGTCGAGCACACCGTGATTCCAGACCGGATCGAGGCCGGCACCTTTATGGTTGCCGGAGCAATGGCCGGGGAAGGTATTACGCTTCGCAGGGTGTGCGAGGATCACCTCAGCGCCGCTACCGAAAAAATCCGGGAAGCCGGCCACCTGGTCCAGTTCAGCCCTGATGGAACCGAGGTCTCCGTTTCTCCCGGCGGATCTGGCAGGGGCTGCGATATCACCACTGCCCCCTACCCGGGTTTTCCTACGGACATGCAGGCTCAGTTCACGGCCATGTTTGCAACCACCCCGGGAATCTCACTCATCGAGGATGCTATTTTCCCTCACCGCTTTATGCACTGCTCCGAGATGAAAAGGATGGGGGCCGAGATCAAGGTCGACGCCGGCCGGGCAGTAGTCCACGGGGTGGACCGGCTGAGTGCGGCCCCGGTCATGGCCTCCGATCTCCGTGCTTCGGCCGCACTGGTCCTTGCCGGCCTCAAGGCCCGAGGCACCACCGAGATCAACCGTCTTTACCATATCGACCGCGGATATGAGCATATTGACGAAAAACTACTCCAGTTGGGAGGGTCGGTGGAACGGGTCCCGGCCTGAGAGCCCACCGGGATAAGGTTTCTGCGTTGGAGTGCTCGATATCTTGTGTTAGAGGATTTCGCATGACTGTCTCCCGCAACCTCCCTGCTCTGGTGGCCGCCTGCCTGTTCACCTGCCCCGCCTGGGCTGTGCCCCTGATAGCCAATCTCGACGTGGTGCAGGAGGACAACTTCAACGAAATCACACTCTCTTTCCAGCCACCGTTCTTTGGTGATCCGGGGAGAGACACTACCACCCTGAGTGGAGAGGTGGAGCTCCTGCTTGAGGTAGACCCCGTAACAGACCGGGTCTCAGAGATGACCATAACGAACGGTACGATATCGGGCACTCCCCTCCGGATCTCGGAGAGCCAGTTCCTCGTAGGGAGGTACGAACTGGAAAGCACGGTCATTGGTGCCGACCTCACCACTCCAGAAGCACCCGCCCGGGTGGATCCCGTCACGGGAGCATACGATGCCGCACAGCATAATTTTACCGTCAGTTCAGGAACACTGGGTGGCTCGATCAATATAACCCTCGCCGGAATCAACGAGCAACTGACCTTTGATTTTGCACAAATGCCGGTAGGTGGTGCTGGCAGCGGCACCGGCACAGTAGCACTCACCGTCCTCGAGGAGAGTGAGGCATCCAAGACCTACGACGTCGTGGTCCTCCTCCCTGTCTCGGTTGTCGAAAACTTCGCCGTGCCGGAAACCCCACTCGGAGACGTGGAGATTCCCGTCTCAGCCACTGGCACCGCCAAGCTTGGTGGCACAGTCGTTCTCCAGCTTGCCCCAATCGATCCATTTGTTGCATGGGCCGAGCAAAATGGCATCCCCGGGGTCAGCCCACTCGGGGATTCCAATGGCGATTCTGTGCCGAACGGTCTTCAGTGGGCCCTCGGACTGGACGCTGATACGAACCCATTCCCTCATCTTCTCGCCCCGTCCGATACCACAGCTGCAACCGTTGATTTCACCCTGACCCTCCCAGCGGGAGGTTCAGCGGCACCCCTCACTGTTCTGTCAACAAGTGATCCCGCAGGGAACTTCGGTTTCCTCAGTAGCGGTGCGGTAAGCGCCGGCAATCCGATCCCAGCCGGAACCAGCGGCACCGTGTCCATTTCGCTCCCCCGTTCCAGCAAGGGATTCCTTCGACTCATGGTTGGAGAACCCCGGTAGGATCTCTATCTTTCATTCGCGCCAGTCACATCAGGCTGGTGCACCCACCGGATCCGGCAGAGGTCCTTCCCCATCTTCCACGTCTTCCTCCCCGGACTTCTTCGTTTCGGACGTGGAGCTTTTGGTGGGAAGCTCAGGTGGCTTGGGCGACCTCGGTGGATTCTTCATCTCGCCATGATCGATCAGGTCGCGGATGTGACTCCCGTCGAGGGTTTCGTATTCGAGGAGTGCCTTCGCAATCAGCTCAAGCTGCTCGCGGCCCTCGGTCAGGAGACGCTTGGCGTCAGCGTAAGCCCGGTCAATTATCCGCTTTATTTCCGCGTCGATTTTTTGAGCTGTCTGCTCTGAATAATTCTTGGCCTTCGAAATATCCCGAGCGAGGAAAACTTCATCGCGAGATTCTCCATATTCCACCATCCCCAGCTCTTCGCTCATGCCCCATTCGCATACCATCCGTCTGGCAAGATTAGTCGCTTGCCGGATGTCCCCGGAGGCCCCATTGGTCACATCCCCGAACACGATTTCTTCGGCCACGCGACCACCCATTGTGACAATCAACTGCTCCAGCCCCTCGATCTTGTGCACCTGGAACTTGTCCTCCTCGGGCAAATGGAAGGCTGCTCCGAGATAGGGCCCACGGGGGATGATCGTTACCTTGTGCAACTGATCGGTGTGTTCCAAGGTGGCAAGGAGAAGGGCATGACCCGCCTCATGGTAAGCCGTAAGCCTCTTCTCCTTTTCGCTCAACGCAAGACTCCGACGTTCACGGCCCCACCGGACCTTGTCGCGGGCCTCCTCCAACTCTGCGAGGGTAACCGCCTTCAGATCCTTACTAGCCGCAAGCAGGGCGGCCTCGTTAATAATATTCGCCAGCTCCGCGCCGGAGAACCCCGGCGTTCCCCGCGCTACCGTAGTTAGATCAGTTCCAGCTGCCAGTTTGATCTTTTTAGAGTGGACCTTGAGGATCTGCTCCCTCCCCTTCACGTCAGGCAGCGATACGGTCACCTGGCGGTCGAAGCGACCCGGACGAAGAAGCGCTGGGTCCAGCACGTCCGGGCGGTTGGTGGCCGCAATAATAATGACGCCTTCCTGGGTATCGAACCCATCCATCTCGACTAGGAGAGCATTCAAGGTCTGTTCCCGCTCGTCGTGGCCTCCCCCCAGGCCGTGCCCGCGGTGCCGTCCCACGGCGTCGATCTCGTCGATAAAGATCAGGCAGGGGGCATGCTTCTTACCCTGCTCGAACATGTCGCGGACCCGGCTGGCTCCGACCCCAACAAACATTTCCACGAAGTCGGACCCGCTTATGCTGAAAAAGGGCACGTTGGCTTCGCCTGCGATCGCGCGAGCCAGGAGGGTTTTTCCGGTTCCGGGAGGCCCGACCATCAGGACTCCCTTGGGAATGTTACCCCCAAGTTTCTGGAATTTACGGGGATCCTTGAGAAAGTCGACGATCTCCCACAACTCTTCCTTGGCCTCCTGGATGCCGGCCACGTCCTTGAAGGTGACCTTGTTGCGATCCATGTTCATCATCTTGGCCTTGCTCTTGCCAAAACTCATGGCTCCTCGCCCGGCTTGTTTCATCTGATGCCTGAAGAGCAGGAAGAGCAGAATGATCAGGATAAGAATCGGCAGGAAACTGAGAAAAACCGTGCGAAGATAACTCGTCTCCGATCGATAGGGCACCTCGCTGTTGAACAGGATGTTCAGCTCATCCTTCATGGCCATCATGTTGACTGGCACCCGAATCTTCTCGGGCTTGGGCCGCATCTTCAGGATTTCCTCCGCCCCAAGTCCGGTTTTGGGTTGGCGGGTCCCGATCAGGCGCGCATCGCCCGTACCCGGGATCGCGGCCAGCTTCAAAGCCTCTTCACCGTCGAGGATAACCTCGTAGTCTGTTACCCATTTTTCGAATTCCGCAAAGCTGACCATGTCCTGCCCGGCCGGCGTCTCGGCGTCCTCGTTAGCAACGGTCTGGACCCGGGAGCCGAGCAGGCTCGTTAATCTTTCACCGTCCAGATCTAGGTTGATCCGAACGTAGAATTGCTCGGGATCGCCACTTGGAACGACAGTTGGCTCCTTTGTCCGCCAGCCCACGATCTGGGCGTTGAAGGAAGATTCATTCGTGACTACCTCGAGATTATACTTCCCCCTAAGTGTTGGATTGCGGACTATTTTGCCCTCCTCCATCTCTTTCTTGAATTCGCTGAAGGAAATCGACCTCCCCTTCCCATCGCTGGCGCCGGTCAGGGCGATCGTTAAAAGACCGAGCGCAATGGCGAGAAGAATGAGGACCCTCCAGTTGAAACCACCCGTTTCTCCGGGTTTTTGGGGGTCTTTGGAACCTGGGTTCGGGGGTTGTTCGTCAGCCATGGATAAAAAAGTGTGACTCGCAGGAGCGGACCTAGCCGCCCTCGAACCTAGACCAATGACCTCAAAAGAAAATTGAAATTTTTGCAGACTAAGGGGCTCAGCTGGCTTCCTCACCCTCAAGAGCCTTCTGTAATCCCGCTGCCACCGCCTCCGCCTGGGTGCTGTTCAGTGAGCGGGGAACGATAGTTCCGAGGATCAACGGGCCTAGCAGAGTGTTGACCGGGATCACCTCCAGCACCGCATCGGCTGATATCTGAGCATGGAGGTTGCCAGGTGCAGCCCCTCCAATCTGCCTCACCGATGGATAGGAAGCCTGTGCGAGCGTGCAGGCGATCCGGTGAATCTTGCTGGATTGAACATCGTCGATGAGAACGGCACCTTGCCGATCAATCACAAAAAAGCCCCGAGCGGCAACTGCCTCCCCAAGCCATTCTCCGAAAGCCTGCAGCCGCCCGATCAGTGGCAGTGACTTGGCGCCTCGAGTTGGCTGAAGCGGAGCGACCTGGGTTAACTTCGCGGCTATTTGCCCAACAGCGGAATCTCCTCCTCCGGCCTGCGATGCTACTTCCAGCAATCCTCCGCGCTGGGCGATTTCACGAGCGGCCGCGAGGGCTCGGCGGGCATTCTCTGCCGCTTCACGCGAGGGCCGGGCAGCTACTTCCTCCCCTTCCCGCATGGGCCCCGCTAACTCGGCCTCAAACCCGACGAAATCACTGCCGAAGAGGGAATCTTCAACAGAAACTTCTTCCGGCTTACCGAGGAGCGCATCGGCCATCCGTCGCAACTCCCCGGCGTCCACCCATTCTTCGATCGGATTCATGAAAAAATTCCAGTTAGAGTAATCTGGCAGGATTGTCTCAGGCTAACAAACAACTGGCGGGAAAATCACGACGAGGAATCAGCTCGGGCCATGGGCAACTTCCTCTCCAGTTCCAGTCGAAGGTTATCAAATAAGCCCAGCGCCTGAGCTCCGCCCTCCATAACTCCTGCGGGGAGGCCTCGCGCACTTGCCTGGATGAAAAGATCCTCGCGAGGTACGATTGTCTGGAGCACCATTTCCGGAGGCAGGATCGCTCGAAGGGATTCTACGGTCTCCCTGCTCTCTGGCAGATTCGACTGCAGCATGGTGAGAAGCACTCCGACAATGACAAGGCTCGGATTCGCCGCGCGCATGCGAGTAAGGGCATCCAGCATTTTGGGGACCGAACGCGCCCCCAGAGGTTCAGCCTGTTGCGGAACGAGGACACCACTCGCTGCCGCCAGAACGTCGGCCGTGACCCCGAATAGTCCCGCCGCAGTATCAATGATACAGACCCCTGTTCCGGTATTTTCCACCTCCCCGAGAAATCCCCTGACCCTTTCGAGCGATTCACCCGTTGCCTCTCCTCCAAGCTCATAGGAACTGGCCTGGCCTGCTGGAACAAGACTCAGGGTGTCAAGACGGGTGGGCACTACCAACTTCTCCAAGTTGACGCCAGGATCGTCGAGGTAGTCGTAAAAGCCCGGAAGTTTCCTGCTTTGCCTCGTCAACGAAAGGCCGACAGACCCCTGGGGGTCAGCATCTACCAGCAAGGTCTTGCGGCCGCTCCGGGCAAAAGAGTGAGCCAGATTAATCGCCACCGTTGTCTTTCCGACTCCGCCTTTTTGGCTCGAGATTGCTATCGTGATCACCGGTGTGGAAGACTGTCTGGAATCTCGTCATCCGCCGAGGATGAAAAAGCATTTTCTCGGCCCGGCCGGACTGTGGACCAACGAACAGCGATTCCGATCCACCTCACCGGCTCCGTGCCTTGACTCCGCCCCTCCCGCTACCTGCTGTTCATTTCACCACCAGCCATACGCCTCAGGGCTCACCCGGCGGGATCCAACCTTCTAAGGGACAAACCAGAAGACTCGCCTGCACAAGCATGCCGGGTCCGGGATCTCGGAGCCCACCAGCCGCACAACGTAGCGAGCAGGCCCTTGGAATGAATTCGATGGCCAAAGATGTGACTTTTGCCTCACAATAAACCTGTCAGAGAAAAAAAGCCCACCTTCGATGAAAGCCATATGCAAGATGACCCTCCTGCTCAGCGCGAGCCTCGGCCTCGCTGACACGGTTTATTTCAACGACGGACGCTCCCCCAAAGAAGGCAAGGTCGTCCTCAACACGCCTTCCGTGATCGAGCTCAAATGGGAGGAGCGGCCGGGTATTTTCCGGACCGACCGCTTCGCCAAAACAGTGATCGAGCGAATCGAGATCGAAACCAAGGAAGATATTCAGTTCAAGATGATGGGGCAGCTTGTTCCCACACCGGATCGCCTCTCAGCCGAGCAGTACCAGCGCCGAATCGCCAAATGCAACGCCTTTCTCGAGGTATTCCCCGACGGGAAACACGCCGAGAACGTCAAGACTGTCGTACTTGCAGCCCTCCAGGCGGAACTTGCGAAGGCAGAAGCCGGCGGGCTTAAACTTTCTGGCAAATGGATTCAACCAGCCGAACGCATCCGGGATGCCTATTCCATCGACGCAGGAATGGAATTATCAGACATGAAAGAGGCTCATACAGCTGGGAACCACATGATGGCCATGCGCCATTTCGACACTTTGAAGGCAGACTTTATGGCCTCCGAAAACTACGCTGAGGCACTGGGGCTCGCAGTCGACACGCTGGCGGCTTACGGGCCTATCGTGCAGCGACGCCTCAACCAGGTCCAGTTCAAGAAGCAAGATCGCGAACGCGCCTTGGCCACCCTGCGGCCCAATACCCGGGCCCAGGCCAAGGCCGCCCAGGATCAGGCTGATGCAGCTTACCTAAACATCGTCAAAAGGGAAACTTCCGAGCTCAAAACCAAGTGGCTCACCCTTAACGAATACCATGCCGATCCAATGCGCTCGGTGATTAACAGCGTAAAAAATACCCTCACTTCGCTCGAAAGGGAGGCTACTCCCGAAAAAACAACGTTTGCCGGACCCCTGCACCGCGATGCATGGGACGCGGTAAGAGGGGGCGACTATGAGGCTGCTCAGGAAATCCTGAAGGAGCTCAAGTCACTCAAGGTCCCGGCCCGCTACCTCGCCCCACTGGAAGAGTCCCTCGAGGCAGCCGAGGAGCTTGATCCTGAACCGGAGCCAGAACCAGAACCAGAGCCCGAATCAGAATCAGAGTCAGAATCACAGCCTGGACCTGAGCCGGGACCCGAGCTCAAAGAAAAATCCGACTCCCGTGGCATCAGCAGGCCTCAGAGCAACCCGTCCGCACCGAGTCCCAGCTCAACTGCGGCAACCGATGAGACCCCCGACACGGCCGGCAGCTCCAAAACACAAATGCTCCTCGTCGTTATTCTCGTAGTCGTTATTGCCGGAGCGCTGGTCACGGCCTTTCTGGGCAAAAGGAAAGCCTGACCTAGACCCTGCGAGAAATACAAATCCATCCCCCAAATGTCCTCTAATCCACGCCAGGCCAGCCAATCCCGTAAAACGGCTGAAACAAGCGTCAGCCTGTCTCTGAACCTCGATGGCAGTGGCGATTCCAGCGTCAAGACGGGTATTCCCTTCTTCGATCACATGCTCACTCTGTTCTCGCGACACTCCCTCATTGATTTCGACCTGCAGGTCGAGGGGGATGTTGAGGTTGATTATCACCACACTGTCGAGGACAGCGGCATCGTAATCGGCGAGTGCATGCGCGAGGCCCTGGGCGACAAACATGGCATTGCGCGCTACGGCCACGCTTACGTCCCCATGGACGAAAGCCTTTCCAGAGTAGTTGTTGACCTCAGCAATCGTCCCTGGCTCGAGTTCCTCGCCCCGCAGAAGACCCCGAACGCCCAGAACTTCCCCTTTAGTCTCGTAGAGGAATTTTTCCGTGCCATCGCCTCGAACCTGCGAGCCAATATTCACGTCCAGATTTTTTATGGGCGTGACGGCCACCACATCGCCGAAAGCGCTTTCAAGTCCCTAGCGCGGGCCCTCCGAGTTGCTGTTGCGCTCGACCCGCGGGTCAAAGGTATCCCCAGCACCAAGGAGGCGCTTTAGCGCCACGTTCCACATTGTCTCCCCCACAGGACGCCCAAGACCGTGAGCTCTAAATCAAAGATTGGGGTCGTCGACTATGGTGGTGGCAACATCAGGAGCCTGCTCAAGGCACTGGAAACCCTCGGCGCAAAACCACATCTGGTGGAGGGGCCCGGACAGATGGAGGATACTGACGTCCTCTTTTTCCCAGGTCAGGGTGCATTCGGCGATTGTATGGAAAAGCTGCACGATCGGGGCCTGGTCTCTGCCCTGCTCGGCTGGATCAGAGCGGATCGACCATTTTTCGGAATTTGCGTCGGTTACCAACTACTCTTCGAGAGCAGCGAGGAAAGCCCAGGGGTCGGGGGACTTTCCGTTTTCCCCGGGAAGGTTACCCGCTTCCCGGCCAGAGGACTTAAGGTGCCACATATGGGCTGGAACGGCGCCATGCTCAGCACGCCAGACTCGGCACCCTGGACCGGGCTAGGTGAGGAACCCTATTTCTACTACGTTCACTCCTATTTTCCTATTCCGGTCGATCCGGGCCTGACCGCCGCACGAAGCACCTACGGAGTCCAGTTCAGTGGGGCAATTCAACATGGCCGCCTGATTGCCACTCAGTTCCATCCGGAGAAAAGCCAGAAGGCGGGCATGAAACTCCTAGGCAACTTCCTTGCGCAGCATACTCCGTGATCCTGACCCTGCCGGCTCGTCCTCTGTGACCGGACAGATTTCCGCGAGAGGCCCAAGGCCTCGCTTGCCCAGCTGGCGAGTTGCCCTTCAGCCGGTGACCCGCATGGGCATCAACACGTAAAGAAAGGAGCCGCTTCCACGCAAGACTCCCGGGCTCATCTCATCAATGAGATCAAGTT
>MDTG01109812.1_pt1 | contig 13479 bp, 12 predicted proteins | sample 811421 | NCBI WGS metagenome assembly MDTG01 (sample SAMN05326645, study PRJNA326480) | marine metagenome | isolation source: seawater | place: Pacific Ocean: South East | collected 2011 | reverse complement strand
TGTAGGTGCTTTAATTTTTCTAACAATAGTCGGTACAATAAGCTTAATCAAATTTTTTAAATCATTTAAAAGCTTTAAAATTAACTTTGCAAGTTTAGTTATAACTTTGTTTTTTATATCAATTGTTCAATTGTATTTATCAAATAAGATTGATGTTCCATATGTAGGGAATTTTTCACATTCCACAAACTTTGATAATCTTCAAAGAAAAACAGAATTTGCTACTAGAGGTACTGCATCGTGGCCAGAGTGGACAACCATAAATTCTCCAGTAGAAATAATTTATAAGGGCCCTATGAGAAGTGTATATTTGGTGTTTTCACCTTTTCCATGGGATGTAAACAAGTTAGAACATTTAATTGGTATGTTAGATGGTCTTCTATACATGTATTTGACTTATTTAATTTTGAGTAATATTAAAGTTATTTTACATGATCCCATGTTAAGGGTTTTTTTATTATTATTTCTCGCTTATATTTTTGTCTTTGGAATTGGAGTTGGAAATTTTGGCACAGGTATAAGACATAGATCAAAATTTGTTGTTATATTAATATTATTAGCTGCACCATTTCTCAAACAATTTATATTATTTAAAAAAGTTAAAAGTTAGAAAGTTTTAAAAATTCGATAAAAAATAGAATATTTTGATGTTAGGATTATTTTAGTTTAATTTTTTCACAATTTTATGAAAATTTTACATATTATAAATAGTTTAAAAAAAGGTGGTGCTGAGGGAAATTTATATCGATTATGTAAATTTCATAAAAAAAAATTTAATAACAAAATTGAAATTACAATTATAACATTTTTTGATAATGGTTTTTATGAAACTGAACTTAGAAAAATTGGTATAAAAATTTATTCTTTAAAAATAAAAAATAAGAGAAATTTTTTTGATGTAATTAAAAAAATACCTAAGTTCCGTAAATTTATTACAAATCAAAATCCTGATATTATTCAAAGTTGGATGTATCACTCAAATTTTTTAACATTGTTCATTCCAAAAATATTTTTTAATAAATTATTTTGGAATATTAGGCACTCTGAGTTAAATTTTCAGATTTCTAAGAAAATGACAATCTTTTTGTCAATAATTTGCGGTTTATTATCAAAATATGTTCCTAAGAAAATTATTTACTGCTCAGAGCGAAGCATAAAATTTCATGAGAAAAAACATTTTTACGATAAAATAAAAACTGTGCTCATATATAATGGCTATAATCATAAAATATATTATCCCTCTAAACGGCTACGTGTAGATTTTAGAAAAAGATATAAAATAAGCAATAAACAAATAATTTTGGGATATGTAGGCAGATATGCTAAACAAAAAAATATCCCATCTTTATTATTTGCATTTTCAAAACTTATTAAAAAATATAGTTTCATAAAACTATATATGGCTGGAAAAGATATAAATACTAATAATAAAGAATTAATTAATTATATAAATAAATTAGGTATAAAAAATAAAGTAATTTTTTTAAATGAACAAAAAAATCTTTTAAAATTTTATAATGGTATAGATTTTCTCACATTAACCTCTTTTTCAGAGTCATTTCCAAATGTAGTGCCAGAATCTATGCTATGTTCAACACCGGTATTATCAAGTGATGCTGGATGTTCAAAAAAAATTATTAGTAAATATGGATTTATAATGAGTAATAATGATGTCCAATCAATCTTTAATAATTTAAATAAAGTTGTACAAAATTATATAAACAATAAAAAAAAATGGAAACTTCTAAAAAAACAGTCACGATTACAAATTATAAAAAATTTTTCAATTTCAAATATGTCCAAAGAATATTTACAAAACTGGATTTTTTAGGTGAAATTAATTTTTGTTTGCACAAGATCCATAACTTTTAATACTTTTTTAAAATCTCAATCAGAATATTTCATTAATAAGGGTTTTGATGTGGAGGTAGCATGCTCAGATACTGAAAGTCTTAAATTTAAAAATAATTTAAAACATGAAATTGATTTTCCTCTTAAGATATTAGATTTATTTAATTTAAATAAATACATAAAAGTTTTTAACCAACTCAAAACACTAGTAAAAAAAAACCCTAATGCGTTATTTTACTTACATACGCCTGTTGCTTCACACTTTTTTAGGTTTTGTAATTTTAATAAAAAATTAAAAATTTTATACTTCGTACATGGTTTTAGATTTACATCAAAATCTAAAATTTTTAAAAATTTTTTTTTTAAAATTATTGAAAAGATTTTATCTTTTAAAACCAATGTATATATTACCATTAATAATGAAGATTATAATTATGCAAAATCAAATCTCAAAAAGAAAAAAACACTATTTTATAAAATAAATGGAGTTGGTTTAAATTTAACAAACAGTCATTTTAAAAAAAAAATAAGATATAAAAAAGGGATAAAAAAAATATTAGTAATTGCTGCTTACAAAAAAGAAAAAGGATATTTTGAAATATTAAAAGTAGCAGAGTTATTAAAAAATAAAAAAATAGAAATAGTGTGTTATGGTAGTGGGAAATATTCCAAATATAATTTTATTAAAATTAAAAAAAAAATAAGTAATATTTTCTTTAATAACTTTGATAAAAATTTAAGTAATAAAATTAAAAATTTTGATTTATTGCTTCATTTAAGTCAAAGAGAGGGTTTACCAGTTTCAGTAATGCAGTCTCTCTCAGAGGCATTACCTGTAATATGTTATGATATTAGAGGGAATAATGATCTAATTGAAGATAATTTTAATGGTTATTTTGTAAAATCATTTAAAGATGTTCCTAATAGAATTCATTATCTTGACTTAGAAAAAGATATTTTTAATAAAATGAGATTAAACGCATTTAAGTCAATTAACAAAGATTTTCAAAATAAAAAAATTAATTTAAAATTATTAAATATCATAAAAAATTTTAATAAAAAAAAGATGTGAAAAAAAAATTAAACAAATTAAATTTGACTTTTAGAAAATTAAAATTGAGTGATTATAATCAATTTAAAAAATTATTTTACCACTCTTTTAATAAAAAAATCAGCTATGATTTTTTTAAATGGAGATATTTTAATGATCCATATTCTTTTTGTTATGGCGCTTTTGATTCTTCTAGATTAATTGCTAATGTAGGCATGTTTTCGATTAAATTAAATAATAGAAATTATGAAAGACTTTTTTCAAGGCATTCAAGCATGGTTTTAGAAAAATACAGAGGTAAAGGTGTTTTCTCAGATTTATTACGCAGGGTTAAGAAAAAAATTTCAAAAAAAACAAGACTGTTGGCAATGTGGCCAAATAAAAAAAATTTTTCTAACTTTGGTATAAATAAAGATAAAATTATTGAAAAAAAATTTTACCTATATAAAACAATTTCAAGACTAGGTTTGTCTAAGTCTAGGAAATTCTATAATATAGATAAACTAATTAATATTAAATACTTGATTAAATCAAAAAATAGTTTTTTTTTTAAAGATTTTAATTACTTTAAGAACAGATATCTATCCTATCAAAAGCATGAATATTTTATAGATAAATTTGAGATGAAAAAAAATAAGAGTTTCTTCATATTAAAATTTAATAAAAATAATCAAGATTCAAATTATGTAATTGTAGATCATTTTGGTTCCAAAAAAATTAAATCTAAACATTTTTCTATTTTAATTAAAAATCAAGAAAAAATGATATTTTTATCGCAAAAAAAAATGAATAAACCAAATATTAAATTATTAAGTAATTTGTATTTTAAAATAGGTTTTATTCAAGGATATAAGCAAAAGGAAAAAAAAGATTTTCTTAAAAAAGAGATTTTTTTAGGTGATACAGATATTTTTATAAAAGTATAAGAGACTTAAAAAATTTATATTGAGTTTTTATTTATGATTAATCAAACTACTAGAATAATTGATATACTTATTTCAATTTTAATATTAATTATTTCTTTTCCAATTTTATTAATAATTTCATTGCTTATACTAATTATCGATGGAAGACCTGTATTTTTTAAACAAGTGAGAATAGGATACAAAGGTAAACCATTTAACATCCTTAAATTCAGAACAATGAAAAATTTTATATCAAAGAATGAGAAATTTAGGTTAACAACTCTGGGTAAAGCTCTAAGAAAAACAAGCTTAGATGAGTTGCCACAATTCATAAATGTAATAAAAAAAGATATGTCAATTGTTGGCCCAAGACCATTACCCACACATATTGAAAAAAAAATTAAAAAGTCAATGAAATTAAAAAGAAGAACAATATTGCCAGGTATTACTGGCTTGTCTCAAATAAATTATACTGGAAAAAATAGAAAATTAATTGATAAACTTAGATTAGACTTAGAGTTAATTAAAAATTATAATTTTTATAACTATTTTAAAATTTTAGTTAAGACTCCAAACGTGCTCATTTTAAGGTTTCTTAAAAATAAGTCATCTATTATTAAGTAAGATTATTAAATTTTTAAAATGTTTAATTGATATAAGGTAGGTTTTATATTAACTTTGTTGGATATTTGTCTATAATTTCCTAAATAATTCAATTATTAACTACATCTAATTTTATGTTAATTTAAATTAAATAATGAAAAAAAATGTTTTAATAATATCACCCCATGCTGATGACGAAATTTTAGGATGTGGTGGATTTATATCGAAATACTCTAGACAAAATTATTACATTAATGTTTTGATTTTAACTAATGCGAGTAAAGGTGCTCCAGAAATTTATTCTCCAGAAGAAATTAAGGGCATAAGAAAAGAAGCAAAAATAGCAAATAAGTTAATTGGAACAAAAAAAATTTTTTTTGAAAATTTACCAGCTATAAATTTAAATAATTATCCAATTTACAAAATTACAAGTATTATAGATAGATATATTAAAGAAATTAATCCAGAGATTATTTTAATACCTTCGGCAAACGATATTCATGATGATCACAAAATAGTTTTCAAAGCTTCAAAGATTTCAACAAGACCTAATAAAAAAAGTAGGTTGGAAAAAATTTTATCTTATGAAGTTCTTTCAGAAACAGAATGGAATGAGGAGGGAAAAACTTTTAATCCAAATTATTTTATCTGTCTCAAAAAAACTGATATTGACAAAAAAGTAAAAGCTTTTCTAAAATATAAGTCTCAAGTTAAGAAATTTCCTCATCCAAGATCAAAAGAATCTATTATAAATTTATCAAGAGTAAGAGGGAGCCAAGTGTTTGAAGAATATGCTGAAGCTTTTAAGGTAGAAAAAATATTAGGTTAGCATGCAGGAAAAAGTCTGGCCAAATTTCTCTAGAAATTTAATCTCTAAAGTTAATAGTGTAATTAATTCCGGAAAAATAAATTACACAACTGGAAAATATGGAAAAAAATTTGAAAATGAATTTTCTAATTATGTTGGCAACAAGTATTCAATAGCTATATGCAATGGAACAGCTGCTTTAGAAGTAGCAATAAAATCATTGGATCTTCCCAAAGGATCAGAAATTATTGTTCCAGCAAGAAGTTTTTTCTCATCTGCATCTTGTGTAGTAAACACAGATTATACCCCAGTTTTTGCAGATGTAGACTTAAGAACTCAAAATATTTCATCAAAAGATATTGAAAAAAAAATAACAAAAAAAACTAAAGCTATTATCTGTGTACATTTAGCTGGATTACCATGCGATATTTATACAATAAAAAAAATTGCGAAGAAGAATAAAATTAAGATTATTGAAGATTGTTCTCAAGCACATGGAGCCTCAATAAATAAAAAGCAGGTTGGTTCATTTAGTGATGTTGCCACCTGGTCATTCTGTAATGATAAAATTATTTCAACACTTGGAGAAGGCGGAATGATTTCTACTAATAATAAAAAAATATATGAATTTTGTAAAAGGTACATTAATCATGGCTCTATTTTAAAGGTCAAAAAAAATTCTAATAAATTTGTTTATAATAAAGATTATTTTGGTACAAATTTAAGAATTACGGAAATTCAATCAATTGCCGGTCTAGAACAGCTTAAATATTTAAAAAAAATTCAAAGAATAAGAGATAAAATGGCAAAAGACTATTTTGATTTAATATCTAAATATCAAAAATATTTCTATAGCTATTATCCTTCAAGAAAAATCAAATCTGCCTGGTATAGATTTTATTTTTTTCTTAAAATAAACAACAATGACAACCAAAAAGCTCGTTATAAAATTATTAAGAATTTAAAAAAAAATAATTTAAGATGTTTTACAGGTTCTTGTCCTGAAATATATTTAGAAAAATCTTTTAGAAAATTGAAAGGTTTTAGACAAAAAAGATTAAAAAATTGTAAAATTTTAGGGAAAACAAGCATTGCATTAGATTTAAATCATACAATGAAAAATTTTCAGCATAAAAAAAATTTATTAAAATTTAATAATGTATTAGAAAAATTTTCAAAAACGAGTAAATAAAAAAAGTTTAGATAAGATTTATAAGTTAAATTTTGAGTCATAATAAATGATATTAAAAATCTATGTACTATAAATATTTTAAAAGATTGTTTGATATTTTTTTTAGCTCAATTTTAATTGTAGTCTTGTTTCCTTTAATGATTTTTATATTTTTTTTAATATGGTTAAATATTGGATTTCCTATTTTTAGACAAAAAAGACCTGGTTTAAATAGCAAAATTTTTATTATATATAAATTTAAAACATTATATGATGCATCAAAAAATATTGCAGAGAATAAAAGACAAAGTAAATTAGGTAATTTTTTAAGAAAAACAGGATTAGATGAATTACCACAGTTATTTAATATTTTAAAAAATGATATGAGTTTTGTGGGTCCCAGACCTTTATTGGTAGAATATTTAAAAAAATACTCTAAATATGAGAAGAAAAGACATCTTGTTAAACCAGGTGTAACAGGTTTGGCTCAAGTAAATCCTGAGCCCTTAGGTTTTAAATCTTGGAATAAAAGTATAAAATTTGACATTTTTTATATAAAAAATGTAAGTTTTTTTTTAGATGTACAAATACTTTTTAAAACATTAATTCTTGTAATGTTTAAAAATAAACAATACCAAGATTTTAAAAGATTTTAATGCACAAAAAACTTGCAATAATTGGAGCTGGGGGACATGGGAAAGTTGTTGGAGAGATAGCTTTATTAAATAAATATAATGTTATTAATTTTTTTGATAATAAAGCTAATGAAATTCAAGAATTTCCTTTTACTATTAAAGGTAATTTAGATTATTTAAAAAATCATCTTAAAGATTATGACTCTTTTTTCGTTGCAATTGGTGAAAACAAAGTAAGGTCTGAGATGATAGAGTGGCTGAATAAACACAGCGTTAATATTGTAAGCTTAACACATCCAAATTCAATTGTGAGTAAATTTAGTACTCTGGGTAGGGGTACTTGTATTATGGCTAGTGCTGTAGTTAACCCTGGCAGTATAATTAAAGATGGGGTTATTATTAATTCCTCTGCATCTATTGATCATGATTGTGTGATCGAAGATTTTGCTCATATCTCCCCAAATAGCACTTTATCTGGTGCTGTTAAGATAGGAAAATTTACGCATCTAGGCTCAGGAACATCAGTTCATCCAGAAATTGTAATTGGCAATAATGTTAAAGTTGGAGTTGGGTCAAGAATATTTAAAGATATTTCAGATGATACGATTTTTAAAAATTAAATAATCTGAAGAATATAATAATTATTAAACCAGTATTTTTTAGAAATTATATTGTTGAGTATTAATTTATGAAATTTAAAAGTTAAATTACACATGAAATTTAAATTCAACTACTTAGCGTTTGAATCTTCTAATATTTGCATATATTTGGTTGTCTTGATAAAAAATTAAAATGTTAGGTATAAAAAGATTATCAAGTAAAATAAATGACAATATGCATAAAGTTTTTTTGTGAACTTAAATAATATTAAAATATTTTTTTTAAAAAGAAAAAATTTATTAGCTTATTTTTTTTTTCTTATTTGTTTAATTTTTATTATAAATCAAAGTTTTGATGATTTCATTAAAGTTAAAAAAATAATTTCAAAAAATTATGATGTGTTCTTCATTGTAATCATTATTTCAATAATAAATCTGAATATTGTTAGTTATAGGTTTTACTTTTATTTAAAAAAGACAGTTCATTATTCTGGTCAATTCATAAATTGGAGTAAATTATTTTTTCAAACAGTTATTATGAATTTTATATTAGGTGGGTCTGGCCATATATTTAGAGCAATTCAATTAAAAAAAGAAAAAATTAATTATAGTAAATTTATTACTATAAATTATGTAGTTTATTTACTTATTTTATTTATTAATTTATTTCTATTTTTGATCTTTTTTTATACTGTAAGTAAAGAAAAAATTATTCTATCAACATCAGCTTTTATTTTACTAATAGCATATTTTTTTCTTCTGCCTAAATTTTACAAATTTTTTTTAAAAATTTTAAATAGAAGTAATTTATTAAAAAATAAATATATAAGGATTTTAAAAAATATTTTATCCTATCTAAGCAGTGATTTTTTAATTAGAAGAAATTTGTTAAGTTTTACTTTTTTTACTTTTATAATTTTTTTTTTAGAAGGTATTATTATTTTTTTGATTTCATCTAATATATTAGAGACAAAAGATATTTACAATATTTTACAATTTTTTTTTATTGTTTTTTATTTAAATAAAATAACATATGTAAATAATTTTATCGGTTTTAATGAACTAATTGCTGGATTGCTAGCTGAAGCCTTAGGATATTATTTTCTACAGGGAGCCCTAATTCAATTAATATTTAGATTGAGCATTTATATAGGCTGTATTTTTAACAATTTATTGTATTTTGTTTTAAAGTTAAAAAAATAAATATTTCTTAAATCTCTTATAACTTTATAATTCACTTTCATGTTATAATAAAAATTTAAACAATGCTTAACATCAATTTAAATGGTAATTAAAATTTATGAGTTCTAATTTAAAAGAAATTTCTCAATATGTATTATCTCTTAATCGTTATTTAAAAAGGTCGATAGCTTTAATAACAGATGGAGTTTTATGTGTCGTATGTACTTGGATTGCTTTTGTACTAAGATTGGAAGAAATTATTTTAATTGAGGATTTTGATTACCATGCAGCTTTACTCTCTTTAATTTTGGCATTACCAATATTTTGGTTATTTGGATTATATAGAGCAATCTTTCGTTATACGAGTTTGTCAATAATCTTAAATATTTTAACATCAGTGCTTGTATATGGATTATTATTTTTTTTATTAATTGGAGTTTATGGAATTACAAGTAGCACAAATTATTATGAAATAGTTCCTAGATCTATTGGCATTATTCAACCAATGTTATTATTTTTTGCTCTTATTAGCTCAAGATTGGGAGTTAAATATTTATTAACTTATAATTATAATTTTACAAAATCTTCAAATAAAAAAAATATACTAGTTTATGGAGCTGGTGATGCTGGAAGACAATTAGTTCTTGCATTGGAAAATAGTCCAGAATTTGAAGTTTTAGGTTTTTTAGATGATAATAATCAGTTACATAGACAAGTTTTATTAGGAAAAACTGTTTACTCTCCTACAAATTTAGCAAAATTGCTAAAATCAAAAAATATTCTTTTAGTTTTCCTTGCATTACCATCAATAAGTAGAAGAAAAAGAAATCAAATTATTCAAAATTTAAACAAATATAAAATAATTGTTAAAACTCTTCCCAGTATATCAGAGATAGTGGATGGTAGAATAAATGTTTCAGATATAAAAGATTTTAATATTAATGACTTATTAAATCGTGATGAAGTTAAGCCAGATAAAAAATTATTAAGTAAAAATATTGATTCAAAAACTGTTCTTGTCACTGGAGCTGGGGGATCAATTGGGTCTGAGTTGTGTCGTCAAATTATCAGATTAAAGCCAAGTAAGCTCTTACTATTGGAGTCAAATGAATTCGCTCTTTATAAAATTTATGAGGAACTTATAGTTTTAAACAAAAATTTAAAAATTATCTCACTACTTGCTAACGCTCAAAACCAAGAAAAATTAGAGGTAATTTTTGACACTTTTAAAGTAAATACCGTTTATCATGCTGCAGCCTATAAACATGTTCCATTAGTTGAAGAAAACATATGTGAAGGAATTAAAAATAATGTGTTTAGTACATTTGCTGTTGCAAAGGCATCTATAAATAAAAAAGTTACAAACCTTGTTCTTATTTCAAGTGATAAAGCGGTAAGACCAACTAATATAATGGGTGCTACTAAAAGAATTTCTGAACTTTGTTTGCAGGGCCTTCACAAAGAAAATAAAAATACTATCACTAATTTTTCAATTGTTCGTTTCGGTAATGTTTTAGAGTCATCTGGTTCAGTTATTCCTAAATTTAAAAAACAAATTAAAGAAGGTGGCCCCGTAACTTTAACTCACAAAGATGTAACGCGATATTTCATGACAATTACAGAGGCAGCACAATTAGTAATTCAAGCAAGTGCACTAGGAAAAAATTCTGAAGTATTTGTACTCGATATGGGGAAAAGTATTCGAATAAAAGAATTAATTGAAAAAATGATTAATTTTTCAGGTTTTTCGATAAAAAATACTGAAAATCCTGGAGGTGACGTAGAAATTAAAATTATTGGACTAAGACCAGGTGAAAAACTGTATGAAGAGTTATTAATTGGAAATGACCCTGAGAAAACTAGACACCCAAAAATATTAATGGCAAAAGATTCTTTTGTTCCTTTATCTGATTTAGAAAATAATTTAAATGATTTAAAATTATTACTGGAAGATAACAAGATTAAGGAAGTAAAAAACTTAATTGAAAAATTAATTAAATCATATAACCCTAATTCAAAAGTTGTTGATCATCTGTATGTTGAAAAATCATTATTAGAAAATTTCGAAAAAGGTTTAAGTTTGAATGATAAAGAGCCAAACAAAATTATTAAACTTATAAAATGAATAAATTATTGCATTTAAAAATTTATTAATGTAGCTATAGTCTTTAATCAATTGTTTAAAAAAAATATGGATAAAAAAATAAATAATGATGAAGTTGATTTACTTGAACTTGTCTTTACAATATGGAACAAAAAAAAAGTAGTTTTATTTTTCACAATAATTGCAATTCTTATTGGATTTATTTATAAGTCATTAAATACTTATAAGTCAGTCTATGAAATTAGAGCTCAAATCAATCCCATAACTGTTTCTGAAGATGTAAGGTATAAAATTTATAGTGCTTATATAGACTCCATCAAACCTTTAAATTTAGATGAAGGAAAATTTAATTCAACAAGCATTTATTCTGAGGATCATAAAAGAGAAAGTGATAGTAATATTTTAATAACCAACATTCCAAGTAAATTGAAGCCGCCTTCTATAGATAAAGTATTTCTTTTTGATTTATTTATAGATAAAATTAGACAAAGAAAAAATTTAGATAACTATATAAAGCAATCTAAATTAATCGAGGCAGATCACAATAATAATGAAGACTTAAAAAAAGCATTTGAGAAATTAGCATCTTTAAGATCAGAAAATAAAAATCCAAATTCATTTATAGGTCCGATAAATGTTAAATTTGATACTTATGATGTCAAAAAGTCAAAAGAGTTTTTAAAAATTATTGAAAAAGAAGCAAATATCGAAATCAAAAAAAATATTCATACAATGTTTGATAATTATTTAAAGTATGCTGAGACTATGGCCAATTTTCAATTGGAAGATATAGATAGTCAATTATTAATAGTCAGTGATGAAAATGAAATACAGTTATTAAAGGAAAAAAGAAAACTTTTAATATCGGATAAATATATCGAAAGATTAAAAGATGCCTTTGAACAATCACCTTTATCAAGTTCTAGCGATTTTTATGCAGCAAATATACTTTATGAGTTATCAAATTCTAAAAATTCAGCATCAATGCAAAAAATTCTGATTATATTTGGAGTAATTGGATTGATAATAGGCGTTATCATAGCGTTGATGGCAAAAGCTATTGAGTTACGTAAAGTAAATAAAGTAAATTAAGTGTTGTTATATATTTAATTGAATCAAGTTTGCTTGAAAAGTGAAAAATCATTTTTTTATTTTTAATACAATCCCTTTCTGGATTATAATTTTGATGCCTGCGTTATTAATCACAGGCCCATTTTTATCCGATCTAGGCGTATCGATAATTGCACTTTTATTTCTTATAAATTCAATTAAAAATAATTTAACAAAGTATTATGATAACTATTATTTTAAGTTTTTTATTTTTTTTTGTATTATTTTAATCTTAAGCTCTTTATTATCTGAAAATACCTTTGTATCACTTAAAAATTCATTATTTTATTTTCGTTTTGGAATTTTTTCTTTATGTTTTTGGTATTTATTGGATAAAAATGAAAAATTAATAAAATATCTATTTGTATCTATATTAATTTGTTTCTCGTCCTTAATCATTGATGGATACATTCAATATATTTTTGGAAAAAATATATTAGGTATTGAGCTATACAATCAATATAGGGTAAGTAGTTTTTTTGGTTCAGAATTAATATTGGGTAGCTACCTAGCCAGATTTTTTCCAATATTATTTGGACTTTTTATTTTTTTAGATCAAGTAAAAAAAAATAAATTGATACTATTTTTCATAACTCTAATTTTCATTTTTTCAGAAGGATTAATCTTTTTAAGTGGAGAAAGATTGGCATTATTTTTCATGAGTTTATCAACAATTTTTATAATTATAATGTTAAAAAATTATAAAGCTTACAGATTTTGGACTTATTTAGTCTCAATTTGTTTAATAATCTTGTTGATGATTATATTTCCAAATTCAAAAGAAAGATTTATTGATCAAACTATCAATGACTTTACGAGGGGATCATTTAAAAATGATAATACTCAAGATGATAAATTATATATTTTCTCTAAACCACATACTCATATGTATGTCACAGCCTATAATATTTTTTTAGATAATAAACTTCTTGGGGTGGGACCACGTCAATTTAGAAATGAATGTGACAACTATAGTGTCGGAGAGTATTCTTGTGAAACACATCCTCATAATACTTATATCGAACTACTTTCAGAGGGCGGTATATTTGCTTTTTTAATAGTAACGGGCGTATTTTTTTTAATATGCTACATATCGCTTAAACACATGCTTTTTAAAATATTAAAAAAAAAGAGAGTAATAATTAACGATTTTGAAATTTGCTTGTTAAGTTCTATCTTAATAAGTTTATGGCCGTTCTCTCCTAGTGGGAGTTTTTTTAACAATTGGATGTCAATTGTATACTATTTTCCAGTTGGAATATTACTTTGGCAAAGGTCAAAATATAAAAATTCAATGAAATAAGGTCATTAAATCTGACAGAAATTAATATTTAATTTTACAAATTTAAGACATTGTGTATAAGAAGTTGCCTGGTGATTATTGCGAAAGTGTTATACCCGATCCCATTCCGAACTCGGCAGTCAAGCCTTTCTGCGCCAATGGTACTTTGTCTTAAGAC
>MDTG01070366.1_pt1 | contig 13479 bp, 9 predicted proteins | sample 811421 | NCBI WGS metagenome assembly MDTG01 (sample SAMN05326645, study PRJNA326480) | marine metagenome | isolation source: seawater | place: Pacific Ocean: South East | collected 2011 | reverse complement strand
TTATTTCATCTTGAGTCCAATCTCCTGTAACAGGAATATCATAATGTCCAGCTGGCCAAACCTCTTCTAGATCCCTTGGAACTAATCCTAAAGGAGAGGTCACCATCACTTCATGAGCAGCATTGTGATTCATCGCTCTGTGGAAAGACTTGTGACTTCGAGAAAATGAATATGGCTTGCGTGCTGAACAAGGAAGCAGTACTAGAATGTCATCTAAGCCAGAAGGAGATTGATATTGATTGGTAATGAAATCAACCCAATCAACGATTATGGGATCATCATGAGACTCCACGCTGTGTATCCTAAGTGATGTTGATTCAGGAACTACTTGTGATAAAAAACCTGATTCTTTATTCATCATTTTGTCAAAATTACGCATATGCTCTACAAGTCTAGGACTAGATAGTGATTGAGACTGTGCTAATTCACGAAGAGAATTGTTTTCGATAGCCGAACGTGTTTCGGCAAGAGCGTGTTGCCAATGGTCAATAATTGGCTCATCAGCCAGCAGATATCTTGGACCATTCCAAGTCAAAACCGCGCCATGAGCCTCTGCTTGCTTCGATCTTGTAGTATCGAATAAGTCAATTCCAAACCAACTCAATACTGCACAATTATCGGGACCGCCAATTCCAGGAGCCCACAGTAAAGCCCCGGGAAATCTTCGCTTGATTACATGTATGGCCTGTACGAGTTTACCTGGGCGATTAGCTAGTTGCAGGGCATCTGTTAACACCACTACATGAGGATTCAAAGATGGATTCAATAATTCCTCATCATGATTTAGAGATTGCCAAGAGATTGGCAGAAGATCTCCCTTGGATGCGACTTCGCCCGCATCAGCTTCATCCAATGAAGGAGGAAGAACATGCCCGATACTGGCACTAAGAGTAGGGCCATTATCCGAACTTTCCCACGGTGCAAAAGAAGCACGTGATTCCAATTTCATTGTTCGAGGTATCGAACCATCACTAGATGTAGAAAATGGAGCCCATATGACATCCATATCCTCACCAGAACTCAAAACAAGCCCCGGTGCTTTAGAAGAAGGACTCGAACGATCACCTAATCCCCAAAGGCGGGACAAACGGTGTCGCGCCAATACTGTCCGACCCAATCCTGCCATGAATAGGGTCTGGAGGTATACTGGTCTTGAATGATTTGAAGGCAGATGAGTGAACCGCACCAAGTATGGGAAGGCCTCTGACCTGTCTACTGGCAATCCTAATTCTTGTGCCAATCGCTAGTTCAGCAAATTCTGTTACCGTACTAACTAGCGACGGCACTGCATGGGTGGATTGTGAAGAGTCATGGGCTAGCATCCATAATAGCACAGGGGTAGAAATCGCCAACGACAGCACATTCACTGTTCATTTAGCAGCAGAGAATCACACAATCAATTATTCAGATAGTAGCCGTTGCCAGGGAGTAATTCCAATTTCGGAAGACATGCCAGATATTCGGCCTAGTCCATCTGAAATGTTTACAGCAATAGAACCTCAAGTTTGTTCACAAGATGGAATGGCAAATCCATGCGAAGGTCAAGGATATACTGGTGAATTGATTGATGATTCTGATTTTGACATTTTCGCAATCAATGCTTCATCTGGCCAAATACTTGCATTGCGATTGGTAGCTGCATCAGCTGGAATTAACGTTGATTTACACTTTCAAAGTGACAATGAAGAACCCCTAGGTCGTATTTTTGAATTGCCATTGAATACCTCGATTGGAGAGAAATATATTCATTACCAACCAATCGATGAAGATGGCAGAATTATTGTTTCAGTTAGTAGTCCTAGTCCAGGAACTTTTTGGTCAATAAATAGTGAATTATATGATACAAACACTATCAATCCAATAGATGATTTAGGAAATATTCACGGTATAGGAAATGCACCATTTTACTATAACCTCGGAGGAGATGAATCCTTAGTCCTTACAAAATCAGAAACGAGCAATGGTTTGGAAGAGGTTCAATTGAGATACAGATATGTTTATTCTAGCTCCGAATCATCTTGGGATAATGTAACGGTAAATGACAGGATAAATGGGATTGATAACATAGAATATATTGAATTCCAATGGGAATGTAATTGTTCTTGGGCATCATCGTTGTCTCATTACCAGCATTACGATGCAAGTTGGGGAAGAGATGCACCTGGATATCGCCCTATTTCTTCTGAAAGTGATAATTCATCGTACCCATTAATCGAAATGAATGGAGATGTAGAATTTGGTGAATTGACATTGCACATGGGAGATTATCAAGACATTCTGAGAGTAGAAACTACTGGATGGAATGAATCGATTCATCTGATTGATGTAATTGTTGAAGGCGATATTTATGAAATGAAGGTGACCATTTGGGATATGGATCAAGAAACCTGGACAGAATTGAACGAGATTAGTGCTACCTATTCTATGGATAAAATTAGGCTTTCACTCGATGTAGGTCCAGGGACACATTTCATCAAAATCGAGCATCTAAATGGAAGTTCAGCGGCAGATGAAAATGCGGAATCGATTGATTGGAGAATTAGAGTAACTACTGCAGTTATTGATGAGGGTGATGAACCATGGTTCCCTGCTTCGGAAGCGGTCAAAGACGCTGCAAATGTATTCTACTGGCTAATCGGTTTAATTCTGATTTTACCTTTCATTGCATTCTATATTTTTATTCAAAGAGAAAAGAAATTCGCCGAAGATTTCGCCAGTAAAAAAAATCGTTTGGAATGGCTAACTTCCAAACTCCAACAAGATGATTACTCGAAGAATGACTTGACTAGAGCACTTAGAGCAGTCGCATCTCTTGAATGGGAGAAGGCACTAGAGGTATGGGGTGATACTGAAATTAGGCATTTCACCACAGGAATCGATGTTGCTATATGGTCAATGAATAAGGAAGATAATCCAAAAAATACTTGGTCACTATTGATAGGAGTATGTGCAAAGGAATGTGACTGGAATGTTGCAGCTCTTAGGTTTGAGGCACCTGAAGGTGAACCATGGAATGTGAAAGGTGTTGAACCAAAATTATTGACTCGTGGCTCTGAAATATTCTTGGATTCTATATCACAAAACTCACGCAGTTTCATCCAAGTCGAACTAGAAGGTAAGAGCGATTCACTGGACATCCACATTTCAGGAATTGTCGACGGAGAACCAATGGCGGCAAAACCGGTCAGAACGATGTATAGAAGCGTAAATCAATCAGAGGAGTGATCAATTTCTTCTATCGTTTGCATCAGAGATAATTTTGTCCATCAAATCTGATTTACCATCTAGGTTTTCACGAATACTCTCGAGAATTTTCTTTGTTCCTTTGTCGAACTTTTTAGGCATGTGTAACTTGCATAACACTACGACATCTCCTCGTCCAACACCTCTTCCAGACGGAAGTCCTCGCCCGGAAATTGTGATAGTATCGCCAGAATTTGTCCCTGCTGGGATTTTGATTACCAAATCCTTGCCATCGATATGGGGCAAATTTACCGATGAACCCAATGCTAATGCGGTAAACCCAAGTGGTAATGACATGATTAAGTCCATGCCATTTCTTTCAAACCAAGGGTGTTCTTCGACTACCAACTGAATAAATAAATCACCAGGAATACCTCTTCCATTAGGTGCAGGCTGACCTTTACCACGCATACGCAACCTAGTACCATCTTGAGCTCCTTTAGGTATTGAAAATCTCAAAACTTGAGATTCCGATTGCATACCATCACCTGAACATGACTTACATCTAGAATCATAAGTTCGTCCTGAGCCATCACAATTCTGACAACTACGAACTGAGTCCTGTACGAATGGACCAATCTGCTGACGAACCCTTACTTGACCAGCACCATCACACTCACGACATTGTTTGGTAACTCCGTCTTTTGCACCAGTTCCTTGACAATCCTCACAAATAGATGGTAGATCGACTTCTAATTCGTCTTTACCGCCTTCTAAAACCGCTTCCAAATTAATTTCATGACGAACTAAAATGTCATGGCCTTGAGATCTAGAGGTGCGACTACTCCTACCACCAAACATACTGGAAAAGAAATCCCCACCGAGTATATCCTCCAAGTTGATATTGAATCCTTGGAAACCACCTGGGCCAAAGGGCGACCCCCCTGGACTATTGTGGCCGAAGCGATCATAATTTCTTCGTTTGTCATTGTCGGAAAGTACCGCATAAGCCTCTTGAATCTCTTTGAATTTTTCATCCGCATCAGGTGAATCATTCTTGTCAGGGTGGTATTTCCGAGCAAGAGATCTGAATGCCTTTTTCAGTTCGGTTGCGTCAGCCTCTTTAGAGACTCCAAGAACATCGTAGTAGTCTCTCTTATCAGACATATTGACCACCTCGAGTAAACCATGGGGGGAGGAGGGGGTTATTCAGTCCAACGCTAAAACCATTCAAATGTCACTGCCGCAATTTACACAAAAACGCTCTCCAACTGGGTTGGATGCGCCACATACCTTACAAGATGGCTGAGGTGAGAAGCCAGGTTGTGAAGCCGTAGTTACACCCTTAGGCATTGGCGTACCAAACGCCATTTGTTCGATTGACATTTCCTGTACAACTGGGGCACTAATCTCATTGGTTTCTTCATTGATTGTTACAGTCTCTACGCCTGTGTCAGTAACAGAAATCATTTGCATTGGCGCCTTACGCCTTGCTTCTGATTTCACAGGCTCAATTGGAGCAATTGGACGCTGTGCAATAACGGGAGCGTTGTTGCTCCTAGCCGTCAATGAAGCCGATTTCCTAGCCTCTCTTTCGGCTTTACGGTCACGCCCCCTCAGTGAAGCAATCCAATCCAAAAATGAGTCCATAGGTGAGGTCTTAGTAACTGCTCCAATCGTTGCATGCACCCCTTCATCATCGAATTGTTCGTTTCCAGAAACCCGGGCTTGTGCCTTGCGAACATGCTCAGAATCAATTAACATTTCAACTTCAACCTCAGAATCTAATTCTTGTTCAACAGAAGAAACCGATCCTGTAACCTCTGAAACTTTCCTATGCAGATTGGTCTGAACTTCTACTGATAACTGAGTATCCATAGCTACATCTCTTTCCCAAACACCACTTTCTTCAGCTTTGAATTGGTCACCTACTGCTTTGACAGCACGACTTCTTTGCCACTCATGGTCTCTAACAACTCTAGTTTTTCGATACAAAATAAATCCAATCGCGAAGGCTATCACATGGAGAACGATGTCTAATTCAATCGACACAGACATCATGTCACCTAATGGTGTGACAATAAATCTCAACACATTGAGAACTAAAGCCGGTGCGAAAAAAAGTATAATCGCCGTTGACTGTCTTGCCATCTAAACTCCTCTATCTCATTTTTACCAATGAAGGTTTGTGTATCATGAGCGGTCGTTTGGCGCTCTCCCAGTGCGTAATAGACCATCGAATAAACCTAATGTGAATGCGGTATGCAAGATTAGCAGGCATAATGCGATGCCCAGAATGGATCTTACTCTAGATACCAAAGTACCCCTTTGTGGCATGTAGAGTGCCCCCATGAACAACAATGTTGCAGCATATGCCACAGGAGCCCACCACCATTGAGGAAGAGTGAAAATCAAAATTAATCCGACTACAGGTAAAAATTCTTTGAAATCCAATCTTTTTGGATGTTTCAAAATTACTTTCGTTCTCCAAAAGCCATAGCGATGACACATTTTCCACCACTTTGTCAGAGACGAACGTTTGTGCATATAGACACAGGATACATCTGAACGCCAAAGTTCCCATCCTTCAGCAATTAAACGCATCGATAAGTCACTGTCTTGACTGGTAATGAAACGATCATCCCAACCATTTACTGATTTCAATGCCTCAACTCGATGTAGACAAAAAGCTGGAACATTGGTCCTATGTCTACCTTTGAAATTCTTGAACTGGCCTCCTCCTGAGCCAATTGGCGATGCAAGTGCTCCTTCAATCCATTGTGAAACTTCTTCTTCTGAATCGCCAGATTTCGTTATGCATCCGATAGCCCCTACTTTTATTCCCAATTTTGATTCTAATGCAATCATATCTTTTACTCGAACTTCTACGTGATTAGAATCAATCCAAGAATGTCCAATGATTTCTAAACAATGTGTAATATCATTTTCAATATGCTCTAAGGCCAAATTTCTAGCTTGTGAAACTCTCTTTCCTAAATTGTCAACAACTTTGATTGAATCACCATAACTCTCTAAGATTTTTAATGTCTTATCGGTTGAACCACCATCTAACACTAGTATTTGTACGGGCATCGTTTGAGAAAGAAGGCTATCAATGCATCTTGCAATAAATTGCTCCTCATTAAGAACGGGTACAACTGCACATACCCGAACTTCCATAGCGCCCCCTATTTGGACAAAGAATGTGAAGGTTGGCCTGTCAACTTCATTGACCATGGGGTTCTAGGAGTGGTATGCCGCGATTGAAACTCACTGGCGTTGATGAAGGTTTGACCGTCCTGGTTTCTACTAAATTGACAGGTGCAGATGAACCACAATTAGTGTTGGATTCAATTCTCAATTTATTCCCAGAGTTCACATGCGGCCTACCTGAAAAACCGAACTTCCCTACTGACCAAGATGATATTTTAGCATCTGAAGGAGTACCACTCGATACATTTCTTGATGCAATACACAAGCAATCAATTCTAGACACATCACTTGATTTCATGTCTAAGAACTTGGATTCAAGTGGCACAATTTTCCACATTTCGAGACAGGCCGCAATGGAAGGTAAAGTGGCATTTCCACTCCCTGGTGACAACCCTTTGGGAGGAGTTATTACTGTTGAAATCGGTGGAGAAAATCTCGATGATTGGCTCGAGGCTGCAACTTGGCATTCTGGCAGAGAGGATATACCTCGTAGTGTAGGAGATGAATTCACTATGGATGAGAAGGGCGAAGCTGTAACCTGGCACTGATGGCTTCTGCAATTTCCTGGTCAGGCCCTAACCATTCAACTTCATTGGGTCCTTCGCACCATATTACTTTGTCATGAACATGTAATTTCATCTCCCCTGATTTTATTCGACATTCCATCACATGTAGTCTTACAACTACGTCCCCATGGTCAAAAATCCAGATTCCAATATCAGAACCCACCTCTACTTCGAGTTCTAATTCTTCCATTATTTCACGTTCTAAGCATTGAGCCGCATTTTCACCAGGTTCGAATTTGCCACCAGGAAATTCCCACCAGCCTGCATGCTTTTCACTGGGAGCCCTCCTAGCTGCCAAAAATTTCCCGTTTTCGATAATCGCACCTGCACCTACGTCAAGACAAGGTGGTCTTAACATCCGATCAATACACTGCAAGGCTAAACCCTCAGAGTTTTCTTGACTCAAGGGTAAATGTAAGAAGAAACAAGGTGTTTTTCCATCTAAGGCTGAAAGTGTACGATACAATGTCTCATTGCAAATATATTCTCCAGCATCATTGCTGATGACTGGTGAATCAATCATATTCTCAATATCCCAATCATCAGGATTGATTGTAGAAAATAAATCACCTTCACCGCTAATTGGCGAATTCTTAACCAGCCTGCCTGAATTATCAGGTATTCTGAAATCTAGAATATCTTTAGCCCTAATCTCAATTCTTGGATAGGTGGAATTTTCTGCCAATCCAATATGCATTATTGCTGAATAATTTTGAGTTTTAAGCAATTCAGAAACTCTTTTTGAACCAGATTCATCGACAGTGAGAATTAACGATTCAATGATATGGTTACGAACCACTTCAGAATCCAATAAATTGGCAACATCCTCTGAAACATTGGTACTGTGGGCTCCAAATGCACCGAACCCAGTAACCAATACCCGTCCTTCCATGTTTGACCCGATATGTTCACTTGAATGAGATTTGCGTCGCCACATTGACAAGCATTCACTTCTACGACGCTCTAATGGTGGAAGATGAGGATGTCATTGAGGTCGTCGCACCAGTAGATGAACCTGAACTCGATTCTCTGGCAGTTAGTAAGACTATTTGGCATGAAATAACTGCAGGAGTTGGCGTTTGGGGAGCAATGCGGCCGATTTTTGCAATCGCTCTTTCTCTAGTTCCTTTCCTCTTTTTGGGTCAACATTTCAACAAAAAACATGGTAAAGGACGTGATTGGTTCCTATTGCAAATACCATTAGCATTTACCTTAGTGCTATGGATTTTACTTTACTTATGGTCGATTTTTGATGCATGGAGCGACTCTAGCACTATTGTTTCAGAAGGAACATCATGACCAAAGTTGGTCGTCGCATTCTAGTGACCCATCTGCCATTCCTTGTAGATCCGCTTTGTCATCATCATCGAATTCATCAGGAATACTACCGGTAATGAAGTTACCAATATCTGTACTTTCTATGGCCCAATACATTACTGAATCCTCATTATTCGAATGGCCTTTGTGATTTGGATCTTCATGATTTATTGGCGATTGGTACACTAAATTTACCAAACCCAGTAAATGTCCTGCTTCATGTATAGTAACAGCTCGCTCTACCTCTTCTTTTGATGGTCGACCAAGGAAACCTTCTGCTTCTTCAACCGAATCTTTGAAGATTGCAATAGTTGATGCGTCTACTGCTACACCCAATGTATCAGCGTTGGTATAAGTCCCTGAGGGAAACAGGAAATACCAATTTAATGTGTTAGAATCCATAGCATCTCCCCCATGTTTCCATCTAGCATCCCGAACATCATCAGCATCCCATGTAGAATCTATTTTGAAATCAATTTGCTCTGACATTATTTTGATTCCACCAGGTTTGTCGCAGACTTCCTGTAGACGAGTTTTGGCCAAATCCATTGCTACTGGCTCATAACCTTCCTCATAAAGAAAATGGATATTCATTTTTTCGAATTTGTCATCTTGTAGACATGCGAGTGCCAACCCTCCAGGAATACCTCTCGCTTCCTCATCACTAGATTCATCTCCAAAACAACCCGAAAGTGCTGATGTCAAAAATAATATAATTACAAGATAGTTACGCATAAAATCACCTAAAAGTCATCGGGAATATTCGTTGGACTAAACAATTGACCTGGACCTGATGCTTGTGACAACTGAGTTCTTACCAAGTGCTCCCATGAACGTATTACTCCTAATGCATCACTTACCAACATTTGCTCTTCCTCTAAAGTCACTCGAATCAATGTATCAAAAATATCCATTCGATCTCTATCTACTAGCAATAATGCTTTTTCTAAATCAAATGTTGAATTACTCTCTACTGGGTCAACATCAAGCGGCCATGCGTATGCAAGATTGTCAGGAATATTACTAGAATGATCGGCCAATTGTTTCAACAAACGATTGGTCCATCTTGAAATAACCATGCTTGACTCCAATACTGGCATATTCAATTGGTTGACTAAATTTACCATCCTCTCTTGCAAGGTCACCATAGAATCAGGACCAGACATTTGCCCACCTTCACTTTGATTGTAAAGTTTCAAGATACTGATGACCATAGTGTGACCATTGCTCCATAGTCCATCCAGCAGGCAATCCAGAAGGAGGTATTGGTGGATTCCCAGGAACATTACTAGCTTGGACATTGGCTACTGCATTATTTTGTACGATTGGACTCTGGCTTTGCGCTGGTAAAGCCATTGGTTCTGCTGCGATTGCTGGTACCAATTTACCATCCATATTTTCAACAACCGCAGCAGTTTGATCAGATTCATCTAATTCATCACCACGCTTGATTTTGCGCATTTGTACCATTGTCCACACAGCGTAAGACATTGCACCAAGTGCAATCAGATACATTACTACCGATAATTGAGAGTCTGCAATTTGGTTTGCAAGAGCTTCTCCGTCTCGTTCAACCTCTGATTTAATCATAAGCGGTGTGATTGAACTTCGTTCTTTTTCCACTCCAGAATCAAGTAGCAATAAACGGTATTCAAGTGTTTCACCAACATCTCCATCAGCAGTTGTTTCTAATATCAAATTCACTTCTTTACCCGAAGATACTTCTTCTGTGACTGATGAAACTGTACTCCAATCATCACCTGAAACCAACCTTTGCAAAACAAATGTTACATCACCAGATGAGCCAGTATTCTTCGTCTTAACAGTTAGAGTGACAGACTCTCCAGATTCTGGTGTGGGATTAGACCATTCCCATGAGGTGTCTGCCGAACGCAGGCTAATTTCAGGACCGGTCAAAGCCAAAGGCCATGATGCTAGAGGTTCATTGATACTGTTTCCTGCTCCATCATATGGATTTCCAGATGCATCTGAACCAGTTACCCATACATCAAGAGTATATGATGGGAGGAGCATAGTAGCACCATTATCGGTCAAATCAATGTAACCTGTCCAGAAAAATTGTGATGAATCGAAAGGTATAGTATCTGGAAGGGGGGAGGAACCTCGACTAATTTCAGCTTCCCCTGCACGTACAAGATAATGAATAACAGCAGGATTATCTAATGAGAATCCTTGATCATCACGTGTATCGAGCATCACCTGCAAGTTATTTGTTAATGAAATTGGAATCTCTTCACCAGAGATAATTCCAGAGAGACTAACTGCATTGATTGAAGGTCTTTCACTATCAACTCCCAAACGAAGTCTAGGCTTGAATTCAGATTGATCTTCCGCAAGGCCAGGCAAATCAATCAATTGTGCCCTCAAATCGAGGTGTCCGCTACGTACATCAGGGACTAAGAAATCAATGTTGAAGTAACCACCTTCACGGCTGGTAGTAGTCCATTTATTTTCATAATCTCCTAGTTCGATGCTGAATGTACCAGGTGGCGCAGGTGTTTCATCTTCTGAAAATAGCACTCTTCCACTGAATCGTAAAGCCTGCCCGGCTCCAATCCAAGTTTCATCAAACTCTGGATTGTAATGATTGGTTCCATCACGCAATTCAATGGCTAAGATATGTCCATCTTGGGTGTCAAATCGCAAGTCGTTATCAAGACTCCAAAGATCATTACCCAAACCTGCCTTGTGAATATTACAAGGGACTTCTGTATCTACTCCACATGGTTTGTCTTCAATCCAAACCTTGGGAATAAAATGCGACTCTCCATCTGTATCCCAAATTTCCGGGAAATTCCAAGTCAATTGAAATTTGATTGAGACAATTAATCTAGATTGATTACCAGGAAAAGTAGTAGCTTCAGAATAAAGATTAGAGACAGCAAGTCCTGAACCTCCACTCTCCAAACTTATCTCAGGTTGACCATCACTATTCTTTGAAATCATAGCATAGATTGAAGTTTCTTCGTCATCGAAATCACCGGCTAATGCTAACTGGACATACTCGACATCCCACCACCCATTGATATCAGATACAACGAAAGTAGCGGTATATCCAATTCCAGGATGGAGGGGTTCTAGATCATCATGCCCAAGAATAGTAGAATTATCAATATCAATAATCGGTTCAAATTCTTCACGAATCACATACCATGATAGAGAATCATCCCAATCAGGCTGACCAAAACATGCGTCACCAGAATCAACTTCACATACTGGAGATCCACCCATCGCAATAGCATTATCTTGACCATCTTTCCCAGTCAGATAGAATGCTACTCGGTCACCATGCACTAGCATTGAGTCGTCGATAAGTCCATTGAATACATTCAAACCGCCAGACAAAATTTCAGGAGTTGTAAGAGTTTTAGATTTATACTCCCAAGATTCGGGGATACCATTGAAGTTAGTATCAGCACATTTGTCACCCTCACCAGGCTCACAACCAATCCAGTAATGCAAATCAACTGTTTGAGGAGGATCTACAGAATCCTGAATTACAATTTCTATGGCTTGACCACCCGGAGAAGGCGGTCCTTTATGCATTTCAGAAGTCATCTCAGGACTTGCGAATAGTACCAATGGTGCATTTCCATCAAAGATTAACTTAATTGTATTGTATCCTGGATTGACATATGTAGACCCATTCGCCAGATTGATTGCTTCGACATACAAAATCATTCCACCAGGTGCAGATTCAATTGGTGAAGTAAAAGTCATATTGTACTGACCGAAAGCGGGATTCGCTTCTGAATGTAAAACAAATGGTTGATCGACGGGGTCGCCATCAAATGTTACATTTTGCCCTACTACTCGTAAATCAAATTCACCAGATTTGGGTGAGAAAGCAGAATTTTCAAAGTTAATTGCGCCACTTATGGAAAGGTTAAATCCTCCTCTAACCCAATCTCCAGGGTATAACTCTCTACCTGTTTCTTCCCAAACACGCATTCCATCTAATTGGATATCGTTCTCAACATTCAATGCTAAAGTGTCAGTTGTCCAAGCATTGATTTGTGGACCTAGATCATCACTCATCGAAACTATTGCTTCCATCTTTCTCTCATCATCCCATGTCCAATTCACTAGCATTGGCATCTTAACAGAAACAATACCTTCAGGTCCCAATGTAGAAGTACAATTTCCTACATCAAATGACACAATTCCACCTACATCATCTTCGACACTACAAGTATCACCACGTTCCCATTTGAATGCAGGATTTCCTCCGTGAGAATTATTCAGACCAATGGTGGCTTCAGTGACTCTATCTACTAAATCTCCGTGCGCAAGTCTAACTATCAGATTTCGATAAACACCATCAGGAGCAATAAGTCCTCCTTCTAAACTGGCATCCAACACTCGGGTTTTCAAACGATACTCAATATCCAATTCAGTTAGTTTAACCCGCCCAGGAGTGTTCGCTTTGACTGCAATTGGAATTTCCACTGTGCCAACGCCATTATCTGGAATGTGACTATTGAAAGCGTCTACTAATGTTGGTGTTTCAGAAACAACACTACCTACTGCTGAATCATCAGAAGCTACAACCGAACTTTCATTCAGGAATAAGATTGATTTCCAGTCCCATATGTTATCATCGCCAACATCTAGTTGTGGAGCATCAGGATATCCTTCTTCATACCAAAGGATGAATGAATCAACCTTAGGCGTCTCCGATGTATCACTAGTTCCCATCAGCACAGAATAAAGCAATTCATTACCAGCGCCTTGGGTAGAAAATGAGACTTCAACATTATTTGTTGCATCTTCCCAACTTGTGCCATTATCGTTTGATACTTTGACGGATATCGAACTAGAACTCGGTTCATCTGCAGACCAAACTGCTCTAACCTTACCGACATTGGTACCTGTAGATACTTTCTGACTTGTCCAATCACCTGTCGAATGATAAGACGTAGCATACTCAAGTGAGATCCACCAAGATACAGCAGAAGAACCAATCAATTGCATTTTCCAAACCAATTCTTTCCCAGGATGGTTAAAATGAATGGTCTGATTCTTTTCCACAGACTCCCAATGTGTCCCATTATCAGCACTTACCCAGTAATCGACTCTATCACCCTGAGTTGGTGCAGACCAGTGGTTTTGCACATTTACTGCCAGCACATCTTCAGCTGTTTCTATCGTTTCCCCAATCCAAGTTGTTGTTCCAGGA
>MDTG01222666.1_pt1 | contig 13480 bp, 12 predicted proteins | sample 811421 | NCBI WGS metagenome assembly MDTG01 (sample SAMN05326645, study PRJNA326480) | marine metagenome | isolation source: seawater | place: Pacific Ocean: South East | collected 2011 | reverse complement strand
TGTATCTATTGGTAATACTTACTACATGGCTAAGATGAGAACTAATGATAAGGAGCCTGAGCAGAAAGAATGGGCTGCCAGTGCGAAGATTATCATGCCGAATGCCGATGGTCGTGGAACGCACATGAACTTATCTGGCGCAGTATTAGCAAAGCATGCACCAAATGCTAATAATGGTATCAGACTGATAGAATTTTTAACTCAAGATACCGCACAAGCAATGTATGCTGGTGTGAACCACGAGTATCCGCTAAAAAGGAATGTTGGTATTTCCGATATGGTGGCATCTTTTGGTGAACTAAATGCTGATACCTTAGATCTAATAACTATCGCAAATGGTCGTGAAATGGCCAGTGAGATGGTTGATTTAGTTGGTTTCGACGAATAATCTGTACCATTAAAATTATATGACAATTTAATTTTAAAATGGTATGACCATTGTTCATGAGAGCGATGATCAACAAACATTCCTATCAAAGAGAGTTCCTAGAAACCCTTGGAGCTCTCTTTGTTGCTTCTATAATAGCCATACCAATACTTACAATATTCTACATAGCTTTTTCTGCTGATGATAATATTTGGCCTCATCTGTCATCGACTGTTCTTCCAGGTTACATTACAACAACTTTTTTGGTACTAGCTGGTATTTCAATAATAACAGTCTTTATTGGGGTTGGTCTGGCTTGGATCATAACAGTATATGAATTCCCAATGAGAAGGACAATGGAGTGGCTCTGTTTAATACCACTTGCTATGCCTGCATATATTGTGGCCTATGCTTACGGTGATCTTTTAGACTATACTGGGTTTGTGCAAACTAGTATGAGATTTATTTTTGGTTGGACTTCAATTAAAGATTATTGGTTCCCAAGTATTTATTCTTTAGGTGGTTCAATTTTTGTGATGTCATTTGTACTTTACCCCTATGTATACTTAACTTCAAGGGCAGCTTTTTTGAGGCAATCAATGTCATTAATAGAGGTAAGCTCAACCCTTGGGAAATCATCAACATATAGTTTTTTTTATATTGCCTTACCCATGGCAAGACCCGCAATAATAATTGGACTAATACTTGTGATTATGGAGTCGATGAATGAATTTGCAGCATTTGAGTATTTTGGTGTCGATACGCTTAGTGTAGGTGTTTATATCACATGGCTTGGAAAGAACAACCTTGGTGGAGCAGCCCAAATTGCTATTTTTATGTTATTATTTATTTTTTTGTTGATGATTATTGAAAGGGGTCTTAGACGAAAACGATCGTTTGCACAAAATAATAAAAAACTAATCACTTCCAATAGAATAAAATTACCCAGAAGAAAGGGCATTCTTATTTTGGTATTATGTTCTATCCCTATCTTAATCGGTTTTTTATTTCCATCACTTGTATTATTTGATTTTGTAATAGAGCGGGTTCATGAGGTGGATACTTTCAAATATGCAGACCTACTTCTAAACTCTTTTTTTCTATCAGTTTTTGCGGCAATACTTACAATCATTTTGGGCATATTCCTTGTGAATGTCTACATAACATCGAATAATATAATTATAAGATTATCTGTTACAATATCAAGACTTGGATATGCACTTCCGGGTGTTGTTATTGCATTAGGCGTCATTGTTCCACTCATCACGTTAGATGGCTTTATAAAGAATACTCTAGGTCAATATTTTAATATTACTGTTGGTTTAATTTTTTCAGGTACAATGATAGCTATAGTGTATGCATACGTAATTCGCTTTCTTACAATATCTTATGGAACAATCGAATCGGGTTTTGCCACCCTAAATCCAGATATTGCTGCAGCCTCACGAGTGCTCGGGCAGTCAAAATATTCAACACTTATCAAAGTGCAGCTTCCAATTATAAAACCTGCTTTGATTATGTCCGCTTTATTAGTATTCGTTGACTCCATGAAAGAATTACCGGCAACATTAATATTGAGACCATTCAATTTCGATACATTGGCAACTTATGTATACACATATGCATCATTATCACAAATTGAAGAGGCAGCGTTACCGGCTTTGACAATTGTTGCTACTGGATTATTGCCGATAATTCTCATAAATCGTGAGTTAGTTAAAAATAAAAATTAATTAAGGGAGTATAGTCGCTTCTGTTTTCGAGCGTATCTCGTCAATGCTAACATTTGGCGCAACTTGTCGAATTTTAACTCCATTTGGTACGATATCAAATTTACCCAGATCTGTAATAACTGTATCAACAACTGATTTCCCAGTTAGTGGTAAAGTACATTTCTTTAATAATTTCGGTTGCCCATCTTTGGCATTATGCTCCATCAGTATCAGCACTTTTTTTACACCCGCGACAAGATCCATTGCCCCTCCCATACCTTTTACCATCTTTCCGGGTATCATCCAGTTTGCTAAGTCACCCTCCTGGGAGACTTGTAATGCCCCCAATATAGAAAGATCAATATGACCACCTCTTATCATTGCAAATGAGTCTGAGCTATCAAAGTAAGATGTCTCTGGTAGTTCCGTAATTGTCTGCTTTCCAGCATTTATAATATCAGCGTCAACTTGATTTTCTTTTGGGAATGGGCCCATGCCCAGCATACCATTCTCTGATTGTAGCGTTACATTCACGCCATTAGGTATATAGTTTGCGACATTAGTAGGCATGCCAATTCCAAGATTACAATAGTAGCCATCTTTTAATTCTAGAGCAGCAATGCTGCACATTTCTTCGCGTGTCCAAGACAATGCATTATCCTTTTTTATTCAGTTAATGTAATAAATTCTATTTTTTTCTCGGTGTAATTGCCTTCAAATATCCTATCAACGTAAATACCAGGAAGATGTATATGATCCGGATCCAAATCACCGGTCTTCACTAATTGTTCTACCTCTACAATACAAATATCTCCAGCCTTTGCCATTGGCGGATTAAAATTTCTTGCGGCCTTTCTAAAAATAAGATTTCCTGAGTAGTCGCCTTTCCATGCTTTTATTATAGATAAATCTCCTCTTATTGCCTTCTCCATTAAATATTCAATACCGTCTATAATTTTTGTTTCTTTTCCTTCTGCAATGACTGTCCCAACGCCAGTTTTTGTATAGAAAGCAGGTATACCTGCTCCACCAGCCCTGCACCTCTCGGCTAATGTACCCTGAGGAGAGAACTCTAATTCAAGATCCCCATTTAAGTATTGTTCTTCGAAAGTTTTATTTTCACCTACATATGAGGAGATCATTTTTTTAATTTGACGTGTTTGCAAAAGCATCCCTAGGCCATATCCATCAATCCCACAGTTATTTGAAACAATGGTTAAATCCTTTATTTGACTATTTTTTATCTCTTCAGTAATGTTTTCCGCTATACCGCAAATACCAAAACCACCAGATAATATAGTTAAGCCATCACGAAGAACTCCTTGCATTGCTTCATGTGCATTTTGATATACTTTTTTTGATGCCATTTATTTCTCAATTTTTGTCTGCATACAAATATGCATATCATATAAATTGAATTTGTTTAATACAAGAACTTTGTTATGATTATAGCATGTTAGAAAAGGCAACAAGTCTCATTAAAAGTGGGCAACTTATCGACCCCTTCGAAAGAGACATAACTTATCTTCGGATCTCAGTTACAGATCGCTGTGATTTCAGATGTGTTTACTGTATGTCTGAAAACATGACGTTCTTGCCAAAGGCAAGCCTTTTGACTTTAGAAGAATTATATAGATTAGCTTCAATATTCGTCGATTGTGGAATTACAAAGATTAGGCTTACAGGGGGAGAGCCTCTTGTCAGGAAGAATTTAATTTGGCTTATTGAAAATCTATCAAAAAAAATTGGTTGTACAAATTTAGAAGAAATTACTATTACAACAAACGGCAGTCAGCTTGTGAAATTCGCATCTGATCTCGCCAAGAATAATATAAAAAGAATTAATGTATCCATAGATACGTTGGATGATCTTTTATTCAAGAGAATAACAAGATGGGGTGCTTTGGCAAAAGTCCTTGATGGAATAAAAGCTGCTCAGAATGAAGGTATTCGAGTGAAAATCAATACAGTTGCTTTAAAAGGTATAAATGATCAAGAGATTCCATCAATTATAAAATGGGCACATTCAAATGGGATGGATATAAGTCTTATTGAAACAATGCCCATGGGGGATATTGACGGGGATAGAACAGAACATTACCTTCCTCTATCTGAATATAGAGAGGTACTAGAAAAAGAGCTTACTTTAACTGCCTCAAATTATGTTACTGGCGGACCGTCACGCTACTATAATTGTAAGGAAACTGGAGGAATACTTGGGTTAATTACTCCACTCAGTCATAATTTTTGCGCTGACTGCAACAGAGTACGGATAACATCGACAGGAAAAATGTATATGTGTTTGGGGCAAAATGACTCAGCTGACTTCAATAAATTAATGCGAAGCGGAGCTTCAGATCAAGATATTATAAAATTAATATATCATTCAATAAACTTAAAGCCAAAAAGTCATGATTTTAAAATTGATAAATATAATAATGCCCCGGCAGTAGAAAGGCACATGTCAGTCACTGGGGGTTAGTCACAAATTTAAATCAGTATTCGCAACTTCTTCAGTATAATTTAGTGGTAATGCTGTTGTGTATTTAATTTGTTCCATAGAAAAACTTGTTGAAACGTCCGTTAGATTTATCCTTTCGATCAGATTCTTATAGAAACGATCAAATGCATAGATATCCGGTACAACCACTCTTAATAAATAGTCAATATCCCCGGCCATTCGATAAAACTCTACCACTTCAGGGAAATAGTTTATGATTTTCTTAAATTCAGATAGCCACTCATTATTATGTTCGTTTGTCTTAACGGCGACAAAAGCTGTGACATCTGCATTTATTTTTTTAGGGTTTAATAACGCAACACGTTTTGAAATTACCCCTTCTTTTTCCATTCTCTGGATCCTTCTCCAGCAAGGAGTTGATGAAAGAGCAACTTTTGCTGATATATCTGACACAGACATCGTACAATCTTCTTGGAGGAGGTTTAGTATTTTTCGATCAATTCTATCAAGTTTTATTGCCATATTTCGACCTTTAGTATATTAGTAATATATTTTAATAAAGATTATATTATAGTATATTTTTCTAATTTCAATTAATATATTTTCTTTTATAGTAAATTTTACTAAAAATAAAAACAAACTCATATTATTTATATATTAATAATTTTCTTGTATTTATAAAAGACTAGTGTACTTTCAAAATTTATTTTAAAAATTTGATTTATAATTCATATATCAGGCATAATAGATGACCAAAGATAGCTCCATAAATACCCTAAAGGCGTCACTACCAAGAGGCTTACGCGATATAAAGAATCCTGAGTTAAATCTTATTAAAGGTCTAACTTCAAAGATCATTCCTGTCTATGAGTCTTACGGTTTTGAAGAGCTTTCTACTCCTTCTTTTGAGTATACCTCTGCTCTGGGCAAGTTTCTACCCGACGCCGACAGGCCAAATGCTGGTGTTTTTTCGTTCCAAGATGACGATGAAAAGTGGCTATCACTGCGATATGACTTAACATCACCACTAGCAAGGTATGTCGCTGAAAATTATGATAAAATTACCAAACCTTATAAGAGGTATCAGTTGGGGAATGTATGGCGCAATGAAAAACCAGGTCCCGGTCGATACAGAGAATTTCTGCAATTAGATGCAGACATCATAGGCTCAAACTCTTACGGAGTCGACGCAGAACTAATTATGCTTTCTGCTGACTCAATGAGTTCACTTGGGTTGAGTGAAGAAAACTACAATATAAGGGTATCAAGCAGAAAGTTGTTAGATGCCGTTCTCGAACTCGTCTCAGAGGCTGAAGACATTAATGAAGTTCGTAGGCTCACTATACTTCGTGCAATTGATAAACTTGATCGTGTTGGTATAGATGGGGTTCAAAAATTACTATCTGAAGGAAGGAAAGACGACTCAGGTGATTATACAATTGGGGCAAAGCTTCAAAAATCGAGTATTACTAAAATACTCGATTTTATATCAATAGACTCAGAAAGTAGAGATACTTTTATGACTCAGGCAATCGAGCTTGTGCGAAAGAATGATCTTGGCCAATTAGCAATCGAAGAACTAAGTGGTATTAGTAATATTCTGAATAAGTTAAACTATAACAACTCTGTTATATTTGATAGCTCTATTGTCAGAGGTCTTGAATATTACACGGGCGTAATTTTCGAAGCAAATCTGATATCCACGGAGAAGAAGAGGGATCTGCCAATTATCGGCTCTGTAGGTGGAGGGGGGAGATATGATAAGTTGATATCAAGATTCCGAAAAGATCAGGTTGGGGCTAGTGGTTTCTCAATAGGAATAAGTCGTCTTTGTGCAGTGATGCAAATGATGGATTTTGAGATATTAGAAGATAGTTATGGTCCAATACTCATTTTAAATATGGATAAAGATTTTGAGCATAGCTATTACCAAATGGCGCAAGAGCTTCGTGCATCCGGGATCAAGTCAGAGGTTTATCTTGGCTCTGCGGGTATGAAGGCTCAAATGAAATATGCGGATAAGAGAAATTCGCCTTTAGTAATTATAGAGGGCACAGTTGAACGAGAAAAAGGTATTGTAACAATTAAAAACCTAATAAAGGGAAAAGAGGTATCAGCAACAATTGGAAGTCGAGATAATTGGATTAAGAATAATGAGATCCAATTTGAAGTGAGTAGAAATAAGGTTGTCAGAGAGATTTCCCAAATCCTCAAAAAAACATAAAACTAGAATGTGATATTAAAATGGACAAAGATCCGACCTTAATTAAAGAATTTTTTATCAATAAAGGTTACACTTTCTGTAACCCAGCCATGACAATATCAGCTGATATTGTTATGAACTTTATGGGCGAAGATGTAAGAAATAGACTCCTTTTCACAACTTCGCCAGTTGGAGAAGAGATTTGTCTGAGGCCAGACTTTACACTTCCGTTGGCCATTAGCTTCATAAATAATGAATTAGACTCAAATAAAACTGCGTATGATGGTTATGCATTTAGATTCCCTTCAATAAATGAAAAAACAAGACATTGCCCAGAATTTAGACAAATTGGCATAGAAAATTTTGGTGATAAAAATAAAATAAGCGCTGAATGTGATGTCATATCTCAGGCTTATGAGGCACTCTTCCCATTTTATGGCGATGATTTAGAAATAAAGATAAGCGATATATCTATGTTTTATCAGCTACTTGATCATCTTAAAATTGATACGCATTTATTCAATAGAGTTCGGAGACTCTATTGGAGAGGACTTAATGCAACTGAAATAAAGGACTCAATAAAAAAAATCATTAAAAGTAGAGCTGCCTCAGAGGTTCGCTCAGATTTAATAGACGAGTATAAGATTAATAATTTATCCAGTATTGCGTTGATTGAAAAACTGTCTAGATCTGAAGACTTATCTATATTTTCAGGTAGGCAGCCAGATGATATTGTAAAAAGCTATATTGATAAATCAGAACTCAGCAATAGTTCGGAAATTAACGACTCGATAATCGAGCAAATTAATGACTTTTTATCTATTAAGGGCGATATCTCCAAAGTAATCAAATTATTGGATAATTATCAAGAAAAATATGGCATTGATTTTGTCAAGGGGATTGAAAATTTAGAAAATCGAGTAAAAACCTTGAAAAAAAATCAAGTACCAACGGATATAATTGAATTCAACGCAACCTTATCTAGAAAGGTTGAATATTATACGGGTTTAGTATTTGAAATTAGAGTGAGAAATGAGAATACTATCGAGCCAATTGCTATAGGGGGCCGGTATGATAAAATATTTGAGGAGCTAGGCTCCGAAGGACCGATACCCGCTGTAGGGTGTTCAATTTATGTCGATCGATTAATATTCAACGGGAATGATAATGAGCAATAAGTTAATTTTAGGTCTCCCAAATAAGGGGAGATTGCAAAAACAAACAGAAGAGTTCCTTAGAGAGAAGGGTCTTAATATCAAGCGTGGAAGTGGTGATCGTGGATATATTGGTGAGTTAATAGGATGTGATAATATTGATTTAATATTTCTTTCACCAAAAGAAATTTCACTTGAAATCATGAAAGGTTCTATTGATCTGGGGGTCACTGGCTTGGATTTGATTGATGAGTACGTTCACCAACCGGAGGTGAGCACACTCAAAACACTTGAGCTTGGTTACGGTAATGCCGACGTAGTTATTGCTGTTCCAATTTCATGGATTGATGTTTTGAGCCTTGATGATTTGGAGGATGTGATTTATGACTTCAGGTTATCAAACAAGAAAAGACTCCGAATTGCCACAAAATATCTAAATATTTCACGCAACTTTTTTGAAAAAATTGGCTTATCAGATTATCTACTTGTTGAAAGTCATGGAGCAACGGAAGGTGCGCCCGCATACGGTTCTTCTGAAATAATAATTGATATTACAAGTACAGGATCAACATTAGCTGCAAACCAGCTAAAAAGAATTGAATCCGGTACAATATTGAAGAGTCAAGCCTGCTTATTTTCTTGTCTGAATAGAAATTGGAGCAAAGATAAAACTGCAATATTGGCTAATCTATTAACCCTTTTGGGTTCAGATAAGAAACATACATCTCAAGTAGTAAATTTATTAGGAAAATAAAAAAAACCCTCTCCGGGGAGAGGGTTTGTATATCTTTTCAGATATGGGTTGATTACATCATACCGCCCATACCACCCATTCCGCCCATGTCAGGCATTGCAGGCATTGCAGGTTTATCATCTGGAAGATCACCTATCATTGCCTCTGTGGTAATGAGCAGTCCTGCAACTGATGCAGCATCTTGTAAAGCAGTCCTGACAACTTTGGTCGGGTCTATAATTCCTGCTTTTACTAGATCAGTGTAAGTTTCCGTTTGCGCATCAAAGCCAAAGCTATGAGTATTATTTTCTAGCACTTTGGAAACAACAATTGACCCTTCAACACCAGCATTTTCAGATATTTGTCTGATTGGAGCCTCTAGTGCTTTCAGAACTATATTAATACCAGCCTGTATGTCAGCGTTTGAGTCTGTGAGCGCCTTAATAGCTTTTGTGCATCTGAGTAATGCAACACCGCCTCCTGGCAATACACCTTCTTCAACAGCTGCACGAGTTGCGTTGAGAGCATCATCAACACGATCTTTTTTTTCTTTAACTTCGATTTCTGTTGCTCCACCGACTTTAATTACTGCAACGCCACCAGAAAGCTTGGCTAGTCGCTCTTGTAATTTCTCTCTGTCATAGTCAGAAGTTGTATCCTCGATTTGCGCACGAATCTGGCTAACACGAGCTTCGATATCCTTCTTGGTTCCAGCTCCGTCGATGATTGTGGTTTCTTCTTTCGTAATTGCAACTCTTTTTGCACTTCCGAGCATTTCTAATGATACATTTTCAAGCTTAATACCAATGTCCTCAGAGATCACTTGGCCACCTGTTAGTATTGCAATATCTTCAAGCATTGCTTTTCTTCTATCACCAAAACCTGGTGCTTTGACTGCAGATACTTTTAGACCTCCACGTAGTTTATTAACAACTAAGGTCGCGAGTGCTTCGCCCTCTACATCTTCTGCGATAATCAATAATGGTTTTCCATTTTGAACGACTTGTTCAAGAATTGGAAGCATTGGTTGCAGTGTTGATAACTTCTTTTCAAACAAAAGAATATATGGGTCTTCAAGATCACATATCATCTTTTCTGCGTTTGTTATGAAGTATGGTGAAAGGTAACCCCTGTCGAACAGCATACCTTCAACTGTATCTAGTTCAAATTCGAGAGCTTTTGACTCCTCAACTGTGATCACTCCATCATTGCCAACAACTTGCATTGCTTCAGCAATTTTTTCACCAATTATCAGTTCGCCGTTTGCGGATATAGTACCGACTTGCGATACTTCGTCAGAACTTTTAATTTTCTTTGACTTACTGGTTAAATCTTTTATCGCTGCAGCTACCGCAACTTCTACACCTCTTTTAAGATCCATTGGGTTCATGCCAGCGGCAACAGCTTTTACGCCTTCTTTCACGATTGCTTGTGCTAGAACTGTTGCAGTAGTTGTTCCGTCCCCGGCAACATCGTTAGTTTTTGATGCAACCTCACGGAGCATTTGTGCGCCCATGTTCTCAAATTTATCTTGCAACTCAATATCTTTTGCTACTGTAACTCCATCTTTGGTAATTCTTGGTGCACCAAATGATTTATCCAAAACAACATTTCGACCTTTTGGTCCTAATGTTACCTTTACAGCATCCGCAAGTATGTTGACGCCATCAAGCATCCTGTCTCTTGCTTCAGCTGAAAACTTTACTTCTTTTGCAGCCATTATTTTCTCCTATCTATATATATTATTCTACAATACCCATGATGTCGGACTCTTTCATTATCAAGAGTTCTTCACCATTAACGTTAACTTCAGTGCCAGACCATTTTCCAAATAAGATCTTGTCACCTTTCTTTACATCGAGAGTAACCCTATTACCATTGTCATCTCTCTCACCGGGGCCAACTGATACAACTTCACCTTGGCTAGGTTTTTCTTTAGCCGTATCTGGGATTATAATTCCACCAGATGTTTTTTCATCTTCATCGACTCGGCGTACTAATACACGATCATGCAAAGGACGAAAGCTCATTTCATATTCTCCAATTTTATTTCGATTAATAATAGCACTCACCCTATTCGAGTGCTAAGAAACATATATGTTTTGTTATCAATTTTGTCAATAGCTATCCACCAAGAATATTTATTCTAGTAAAAATATATATCCAAACTTTTATTGAAATATTAATCTATAACCCCTAATAATTAACGATAAGTTATTTGCATCACCTAGAAGACTATGACTAAGCCAAACATAATAGAAATATCCAATAATTACTCACTTATTCTTTGCGATATTTGGGGTGTTGTCCATGATGGAAATAATCCTTTTCCTAAAGCGGTAGATTCACTCTCATCTTATATAGAAACCGGGGGTAACATTTGCCTAATTACAAATGCACCAAGAAGATCAGACGTAATAAGGGATTATTTGTTAAATATGGGGGTAAGAGATGATATTTGTAAAAATATTGTCTCATCGGGTGATTGTTCATACTTCTGGCTGTCTTCTGTTGAGGATCGCCCACTATTCCATATAGGTCCGGAAAAAGATAACTCATTATTTATGGGATTAAATCTCAATAAAGTAAATGAATTTGAATGCCTTGAATGCATTTGTACGGGTTTTTTCGATGAGTACACAGAGGTTATTGATGACTATCAAAATATATTAGACACCCTCCTTGAGAGAGGTATAGTCTTGCATTGCGCAAATCCAGATTTATTTGTCAATAAAGGTAACACAAGGCTACCTTGTGCAGGTTTAATTGCTCAGTCATATTTACGGATGGGCGGTGAAGTTGTCTACTTTGGCAAGCCGCACGCATATATTTATGAGTTGGCACTCGAAAGAGTTCTTAAATCAAACAAGGAGAGCATATCTAAAAATAATATTTTAGCAATTGGTGATGGCTTGGGTACCGATATTGCAGGTGCCAGTAATTTTGGAGTAGACTCTTTCTTTATTATCAACGGTGTTCACGAAAGAGAATTTAAAATAAATAATAATATATCTGAAATTGACAATAAGACAGTTAGAGATTACATCAATAAGTACTATGCAAATGTTGCAACCCCAAAGTACATTATGAGTACTTTAAATTTGCTATGAGAATTCAATAACAGACAATGAAAATTATAAAAAACTACAAAGACATAGATGATATTGACAGGGGTTCAGTAATAGCTATCGGAAATTTCGATGGCATCCATAACGGACACAAAGCCCTAGTTGATAACATAATTGGACTTTCAAAAATTAAGGGAAAAAAAGCAGGTATTTGCACCTTTAATCCACATCCAAAGAATTATTTTGCAAACGGCCAAGGCATAAGTCAGATTACCCCTCAGGAGCTAAAATATGAGATATTTGAAAAACTGGGAATTGATATTTTATATGAAGTAGAATTTAACTACGAGTTATCAATTATGTCTCCTGCTGAGTTCTTCAATAATATTCTAATTAATGGACTTGGTGCTGTTCATGTCACAGTAGGATCAGATTTTAAATTTGGTCACAAAAGGAGTGGGGATGCTAGCTATTTGAATAAACAATGTGACGCCCATAATATTGGCTTTCAATCTATTGAGAAGCAGATGGACAGTCGCTCACAGATTTATTCATCATCACGTATTCGAGATTTCATATCAAGAGGCGATATTGTTAACGCAACAAATTTCTTGGGTTACTATTGGTTCATCGATGGCGTTGTCCTGAAGGGGCAGAATAAAGGAACTGATATGGGATTTCCAACAGTAAATCTCAGTTTAAATAAGTCCATAAATCTGGCACATGGGATATATGCAACTAATATTTACATAAGTGGTCAAAAGTATGGTGGGGCTTCATATTTTGGGACAAGGCCTACATTTGAGGGTGATGAAGAATTTCTTGAAACTTACATATTCGATTTTAATGAGGACTTATATGGTAGATCTGTGAGAGTTGAATTTATTGATTTTGTCAGAGGCGATATGAAATTTTCAGATGATGTCGAGTTAACACAGCAGATGGAGATTGACTGTGATAATGTTTTAAATAAATTGCAAAATTACGACAAAAATCTTAGTTTATTAGAAACACAAACAATTTAGTTAAGTTTATGGAAAAGAAAGCAAATGGAGAGATTAATTGGGCGGAAACAATCCTACTACCCAATACCGAATTTCCAATGCGTGCAAATCTACCTGATGCAGAGCCTGTACTTCTTCAGTATTGGAATGACATTGATATTTACGCAAGAAATCGTGATATAAGTAAAGGCAATAAGACCTTCACACTACATGATGGCCCACCTTATGCCAACGGTAACCTTCATATTGGGCATGCGTTAAATAAGATTCTTAAAGATTTGATAGTAAGGTCAAAATTTATGATGAATTACAACGTGTCTTATATTCCCGGATGGGATTGCCACGGCCTGCCAATTGAATGGAAAGTGGAGGAGAAATACAGGAATAAGGGTTTGGATAAAGACACAATTCCGGTAAATGATTTCCGAGATGAGTGCAGGGAGTTTGCGAGCCATTGGATTAATGTACAAAGAGATGAGTTTAAGAGATTAGGCGTTATTGGTGATTGGGATAATCCATATACAACAATGAAATTTAAATCTGAGGCCCTGATTGCAAAAGAACTATTAAAAATTGGAATGCAAGGTGCTCTATATATGGGGTCAAAGCCTGTAATGTGGTCAATTATTGAAAAGACTGCATTAGCGGAAGCGGAGGTTGAATATCTTGATTACACATCTGATGCAATATGGGTTAAATTTGATCTAGATATCAAAAAATCTTTTGTCGATGACAAACAGAGTTATAAAATACCTGAGAATACCTCAATTATCATTTG
>MDTG01089890.1_pt1 | contig 13480 bp, 15 predicted proteins | sample 811421 | NCBI WGS metagenome assembly MDTG01 (sample SAMN05326645, study PRJNA326480) | marine metagenome | isolation source: seawater | place: Pacific Ocean: South East | collected 2011 | reverse complement strand
GATGGAATTACCCCTGCAGCTGTATATATTTTGTTGTCACATGTAAAAAGAAAGTCTATTAAGCATATAGCTTAATGGATCAAAAAATTTTAAATTTATACTCTAAACTTAATAATTTTAATGTTTCACGTGAAACATTTTTAGACTTTGAAAACTATATAACCCTAATATTAGAAAAAAATAAAAAAATTAACATTATTAGCAAAAATACATCAACAAAAAACACAGTAATTGAAAGACATATTATTGATTCAGCGCAAATCATTGATTTTATTGATTTAAAAAGCAATACAACTACAGATTTAGGTTCAGGTGGAGGATTACCTGGAATTATCATAGCAATAATGCTTAAAAATATGAAAAAGAAGGTAAATGTGCATTTGTACGAAAAAAGCTACCATAAAAGCCAATTTTTAAAAAAAGTTTCAGAAAAATTAAATCTAAATACAAAAATTTTTCAAAAAGATATTTTTGAAATTAAAGATTTAGAGACAGGAACGATTATGTCAAGAGCATTTAAACCAATGCCAGTAGTTCTAGATTTGGTTTATAAAAATTTTAGTAAGCATAAAAATCTAATTTTTTTTATGGGAAAGAACGGAAGAAAAATTTTTGAAAACTGTAAAAAAAATTGGAAATTGGAGTATATAGAAAAAAAGAGTTTAACTAATGAAGACTCTTTCTTAATAAATATAAATAGAATAAAAAAAAAAAATTAAATGAAAATTATTTCAGTGATAAATCAAAAGGGTGGAGTAGGAAAAACAACTACAGTAATAAATCTTGCCGCTGGTCTGTCCCAACTCAATAAAAAAATTTTGGTTATTGATCTTGATCCACAAGGAAATGCAACAACAGGTCTAGGTTTGTCTAACATAGACAATTCGGTCGATACAATTTATGGAGTACTCAATGGTGCTAAAGAAATTAAAGACGTAATCAAGAAAACACAGTTTGAAAATTTAGATATCATAACTTCTAATGTAGATTTATCTGGCTTGGAGGTTGAAACGGCTGATAATAGCAATAGAGCATTTATTTTGAAGCTTAAATTGTCCGCATATTTAAACACTTCTGGTCGATCTTATGATTATGTGCTCATCGATTGCCCGCCATCATTAAGTTTACTAACAGTAATGGCCCTTGTCTCCTCTAATTCTCTTTTAGTTCCACTTCAAACTGAATTTTTTGCACTAGAAGGCCTAACACAACTTATGAAAACTATAGAAAGAATAAAAGTAAACTTAAATCCTCAATTAGAGATTAGAGGAATTCTTTTAACAATGTATGATAAAAGAAATAAGCTTTCATCTCAGGTAGAAAAAGAGGCGAGAGATTATTTTGAAAAAAAAGTATATACTACTGTTATTCCAAGAAATGTTAGATTATCAGAAGCACCTTCACATGGTATCCCAGTTTTGATTTATGATAAAACTTGCCCTGGAAGCAAATCTTATTTTAGATTTACAGATGAATTTATTAATCAAGAATCAAAAATCGGGAGTGCAGCTTAATGGATGCAAATAAAATTAAAAAAGGTTTAGGAAGAGGCTTATCATCGTTAATAGGTGAGGAAAAAGTTAGTCTTGAAAAGAATCAATTACCTATAGGTGATTTGATCTCAAACCAATTTCAACCTAGAAAAATATTTGATGAAAAAAATTTGAAAGAATTAACTAATTCAATTCAAGAAAGAGGGATATTGCAGCCAATTATAGTTAGAAAGTCTAAGAATGAAAAATCAAAATTTGAAATAGTCGCAGGTGAAAGAAGGTGGATTGCAGCTCAGAAAGCAGGTTTACATGAAGTCCCAGTGGTAATAACAGAAACTGATGATTTAAAATCTTTGGAGTTTGCAATAATCGAAAATGTTCAAAGACAAGATTTAAATCCTTTAGAAGAGGCACAAGCTTATAAGAGATTAATTGATGAATTTAATTATGATCAAGAAAAAGTCTCCCAATTTATTGGAAAAAGCAGAAGTCATATCGCTAATTCTCTGAGATTGCTGACTCTTCCTAGGGAAGTAATTAACTTAATCGAAACACAAAAATTATCTGCTGGACATGCAAAAATATTAGTTGGGCTAGAAAATGCTTCCTTTATAGCTAATAAAATAATTGAAAAAAAATTGTCAGTAAGACAATCAGAAAATTTTGTCAAAATTTTTAAAGTTAAAAAAACATCAATTAGATCAAAAAAGGACCCTAATATATTAGAATTGGAAAAATCTATTATTGAAAAGATAGGATTAAATGTATTGATAAAAAATAACAAAAAAAACAAAGGCACAATTACCTTTTCTTATTCTGAAATAGATCAATTAAATAAATTAATTGATATTATTAAAAATAATTATTGATTAATGTGCTTTGTTAAAGATAAAGTTAAATAAAATTATTAAAGAACTTTGATAATTTTTTTTTTAAAAGAAATTCAATTTCATTTAACTCATAAATAAATTCAGTAATTTTTTCTTTGTTCCATAGCTCTAATTGTCTTCTTACTACTTCTTTATCTTTCCAAAAAATAGGTGGTTTCATATAAGTTATTGCTTTATCTATATCTTTTATTTCATCAACTATTTCATTAATTTTTAATAATCTTTTAGCTTTAGATAAAAATGTTTTAGTCAAAATTATAGCATCCTCTTGTGAAAATTGGTTTTCATTCATTATAGTTTTCAATTTTTTTGTTCTTTTAGCTAAGCAGTTGTCAACAATTTCTGATATTGAATAATTTTCAGCTGTATTAGTAATCTTTCTTACATTATCAAAACTTACAGATTTTTTACCATTTAAAGAAAGTTTTATCTTCTCCATCTCGTTTTTTAAGTTTTCTCTATCATTTCTTGATCTTTCTATAAGCAGGTTGACAATTTCTCTAGAAATTGAAATCTTGTTTTTAATAAAAAATTCATTTGCTAATTTTGAGAGTGATCTTTCGTCGTCTCCATAAAATGCAATACATGCAGCTTTATCGTGTTTTTCAATTAAATTTCTTAATTTAGATTTTTTTTCGAGAACTCCAGATGATAAAATAACCGTCACATCAAAAAGATTTTTTGTTAAAACATCTTCTATCACATTAAATATCTTATCGGTTACTCTAGAAACTATTAATGTTTTTTTATTGTCAAAAAATGATTTTGTTAATAAATGATCATAAAAAATATTCTCATCATTTAATATTTCACTTTCTTCGTAATTTATTATGTTTGAGTCATTTTCATTTTTAAAAAATTTCTCTATAAACTCTTTTTTAAGACCATAATTTTCACCATAAAACAAAAATATTCTATAATCTTTTTTTTTTAAGATTATTAAAGCTAAAATGTTTTATGATCATGTTCTATTCTCAATATCCATTATTATTTTATTAAGAATGTTTTCTGCGAGATTTTGAATGATTGTCTTCTCGTATTCTTTTAATTGTGCTTTGTTTGTTATAGTTTCATATTCAAACTCTTCTTGATAAAAAATTTCAAATATATTCCCTTCATTATTAGATGCTGTGGCACTCACATTAAGAATTAGCTCATAAGATGAGGCATTTCCTTTTGAGTCTTTTGTTTTTATATTTCTATTAACCTTTGAATTTAAGTTTAAATTAATAGAGTTTTTGGTCTCTTTTGAAGAATACTTATTTAATTTGTTTTTAAAAAAGATACTTGCAGTTCTATCTCCATTTATTCCAAGATTTTCAATCGAAATATCAAACTTGTCTAAATTTTTTTCCGAATAAATTGGATTAAATCCACAACCAGTTATAAGAATAAACAAAAAGGCTATTAAAAAGTTTTTCATTTTTATTTAGTGGTAAATTATATTAATTAGTCTGTTAGGTACTAAGATAACATTCTTAATTTTTTTTTCTTTGTTTTTTTTCAAAATATCGTGGTTTTTATCAATAAATTTTAAAATCTCTTCTTTTTCCAAATCTTTATCAATATTTAATAGAGTTTTCTTTTTACCATTTATTTGTACGACTAAGTTAACTGTTTCACTACCTAAAAGTTTTAAATTTATCTCTGGCCAATTTAAACTTCGTTTATTGTCAAATTGTTCAAGACATTCGTTGGCGAAGTGTGGTAAAATTGGTGATATTGAGATTAATAGTTTTATATAGTTTTCAGATAAACTTTTACTGTCTAACTCATTATCAATTTCTTTATTAAGAAAATTGTACATTTCATACAAATTTGCTATTATTACATTATACCTAAATTTCTCTAAATTATTTGTAATCTTGTGAATAAAAGTATTGGTAAATTTAGAAATTTTTCCTTCATTTATTAATGTTTTCTCTAAATTAATTTTTTTTGTGACTTTTAAGTGTAGCGTCCATAATTTTTGAATAAACTTATAAGCGCTTAAAATTCCACTTTCAGACCACTGAACATCTTTTTCTGGTGGACTATCAGATAGAATAAATAATCTAGCAGCGTCTGCCCCGTAATTTGTTATGATATCCTCTGGGTCAATTGTATTTTTTTTTGACTTCGACATTGACTCTGATGGACCAACTTTAACATTTTCATTTTTATTATTTTCCTTGTAATATAAATTACCATTCTCTGTAAATACATCTTCAGGACTTAGCCAGTTTCCATTTTTGTCTTTATAAGTTTCGTGGCACACCATGCCTTGTGTAAACAAACCCTCAAAAGGTTCTTTGATATCAAACTTATTATTATTAAATGATAAAGCACGCATAAAAAATCTTGAATATAAAAGATGAAGGATCGCGTGTTCCACTCCACCTATGTATTGATCTACGGGCATCCAGTAATCTATTTCTTCTTTATTGAAACCATGTTTTTTTTCTGTTGGTGAACAAAATCTTAAAAAATACCAGGATGAGCAGACAAAAGTATCCAGAGTATCTGTCTCTCTAGTAAATTTTTTACCGTTGTAAGTGATTTCTTTCCAATCTTTTTTACTATTTAAAGGATTTCCTTTAACGTTTAAGTCTATATTTTCTGGTAGTTTAACAGGCAGCATTGATTTTGGAACTGGGTAAGCTTTATTATTCTCATCATACATAATAGGAATTGGGCAACCCCAATATCTTTGTCTTGAAACTCCCCAATCCTTAAGCCTAAAATTTATTTTTTTGTTTCCTAAATTTTTTTTTTCTAAGATTTTTATAGTTTCGCTAACAGACTGATTTGGAGCCTCTAGCCCGTTAAGTAATTCAGAATTAATTATTGTACCTGGACCAGAATAAGCTTCTTTGTCGACTTTGAAGTCCCCTTTTTCTTTGTAAGGCTTAACAACAGTAAGAATTTCTAAATTATATTTTTTTGCAAAGTCAAAATCTCTTTGGTCGTGTGCTGGACAACCAAATACTGCTCCAAAACCATAATCCATCAATACAAAATTTGCAAAATAAACAGGAACTTTTTGTTTTGGGTTAAGGGGATTTATAGCTGTTAAATTTGTTTTAAATCCAATTTTTTCTCCTACTGCTATGGCTTCTTCAGTAGTACCTGTTTTTGAACACTCTTCTTTAAATTTTAAGAATTCATTATTATCTTGATAGTATTTAGAAATTTCATGGTCGATTGAAAGAGCCAAAAAAGAAAAACCAAATAAAGTATCTGGCCTTGTAGTAAAACATTTTATTCCACTAATTGGTAAATTTCCCTCAATTTTAAACTCAATTTCACAACCAAAAGATTTTCCAATCCAATTTTTTTGCATAGTCTTTACTTTGTTTGGCCAAGTATTAAGAGCTTCCAAACCATCAAGTAGATCTTGAGAAAATTTTGATATGTTAAAAAACCATTGATTCAATTTTTTTCTTTCGACTAAAGCACCAGATCTCCAACCTTTGCCGTCTATAACTTGTTCATTTGCTAGCACCGTTTGATCGACTGGATCCCAATTCACATAATTTTCTTTTCTATAAACTAAATTTTTTTCGTATAATTCTAAAAAAAATTCTTGTTGGTGTTTATAATATTCTGGAGTACATGTTGAAATTTCTCTATCCCAATCAATTGATAAGCCAAGTTTTTTCAGCTGGCTTTTCATCGTATCAATGTTTTTTTTAGTCCAGACTTCTGGACTTAAATTATTTTGTCTTGCTGCATTTTCTGCAGGCATGCCAAATGAGTCCCACCCCATTGGATGAAGCACGTTGTAACCCTGCAGTTTTTTGTATCTTGCTAATACATCGCCGATTGTATAATTTCGAACATGTCCCATGTGTATTTTTCCTGATGGATAAGGAAACATTTCGAGGCAATAAAATTTTTTTTTTGATTTATCTACTTTTGATTTAAACTCATTATTTTTTATCCAAAAATCCTGCCATTTTTTTTCAACATTTTTAAAGTTATATCTTTCCATTATAATAGAATTTTAAAAATTTTATTGTTCAACTCTTGGGTCTTTATAATCTGGATCTTTTATAAGATCTTCCTCTTTTATTTGGGCTGCTTTTTTTAAAATAGCTAACTTGATTTCTTGTGAAAGAGTAGTTTTTACTTGTGTAACATTACAATTGTCTTGGTTAACACAGTTTTTTTTGTGAACAATTACGTTAATACCATCTGCTCTTATTTCATTGGATAAAAATCTGACTGTTATTTTTATAGATTCATTTTTTTTATTATCATCTCCATTGAACCAATCTGTAATAATTATTCCTCCAGAATAATCGACGTTACTGAGAGGTGTGAATTCTAAAAGTTCAATAGATGCTCTCCACATTGCATTAGAAGTTGCAAACTCAAATTTACCACCACCCTGTTGGTTACCCAACTGACTTAATCTAAAGCCTCTACCTTCTTGAATATTTTTTTGAGCTCTTTCATTAACATTTCCAGGAACTTTTCTAGCATCAACTTTCTTAAAAAATCCTTTTCCGCAACCAGCTATTGAAAATATTAAAAAAATTAAGAATATCTTTTTGAAAATTGATGATAAATTTAAATTATTCATAAAATTTGAGAATAAATGTTTTTATTGCATAAAAAATGTTAATATATAAGGTTTTTTTTAAGTGATATTTTTGCAACACATATAATTAAATTTTTAGTTTTTATTAGATTTTTAAGTGTTTTAGCTCAAAATCCCTTAATTATACTCTGTTTTTAAATTTAAATTAAAAACATATTATTAATAATAATAAACAAGGAAAATATATGAAAACATGGAAAAAAGTGGGCTTAACAGCTCTTGCTGGTTCTTTGGTTGCTGTATCTGCTGCTCAAGCAGAATTTACTGCAAAAGGTTCAGCTAAATTAGCATATACTTCTAAGAACGGTTCAGGTGACTCTGCGTTATCTGGTTACAGATATGGTCTGGATAAAGATATCACTGTAAGTGGTTCTATGGAGATGGACAATGGTTGGGCAGTAAGCTCAAGCCATACATTAGATGATGGATCAGGTTCTAACTCATCACTAACTGTTGACATGGGTGCTATGGGTGCAGTTACTTATAACCTAGTTGATGGTGCATTAGGTATCGGTAAAATCGATGACGTACTACCAACAGCTGATGAAGAAGTATGGAATGGTCTAGCTGCTGAAAACGGAAGAGTTTCAGTTGGTGCTAACGGTTTCCATTATGGAAACACAGTTAATGGTGTAACTATTGGTATGGGTTATGTACCAGCAGGTGCTAAAGCTCAACAATCAGGTGCAGTTGGTGGACAAGGAACAGCGTCAGGTACTGGTGCTACTTCATTCACTATATCTGGATCTCCAATGGACGGTCTAACTGTATGGTTAGGATCTGGTGAGAAAGCAAACGCGTCTTCACCTGAAGAGTCTGATGACTTAATGACATATGCAGCTAAATATGCATATGGTCCAGTAACAGTTGGATATCAGTTCTCTGAGTATGATACTTATAACTCAGCAACTGATTACGACACAACTGGTATGTCAATCATGTACCAAATCAATGACGATTTATCTATCTCTTACGGAGAAAGAAGTGTTGACATTGGTGGAACAGCTGTTGACGAAGAACAATCAGGTATTTCAATCGGTTACTCAATGGGTGGTATGACTGTTAAAGCTCATGCTAACTCTGTTGACGATGCTGGTGGAGCTGCTACTGCAGACTACGAGCATACAGAAATAGCTGTATCGTTTGCATTCTAATTATTAGAATTTAAATTATAAAAAAGGCCTCATTTTTTAATGGGGCCTTTTTTTTATTCAAGATTATCAAATAAATCTGTCAATTCCATATAAACAGAATGACTATTCAGTGCTGATTTATAAATTGGTTTTCTAGCCTGAACATAACTTAGCGTCTCAATTGGCTTTTTTGAATTTTCAATTTTAATAAAATCATCTTTCCAAGATAAGTCACAAAATTTAAAGATTTTTTTCGACTGATGTTCTGGATTTGCAATTAATTCACTGTAATTATTATGAAAAATATCATTTCCAAATTGTTCGTCCCAAAACTTGATTACATCTTTATAGAATTTTAAATACTTGATTAATGTCACTTTGTTGTAAGACCATATATATGAATTATTTGAAAATAATTTTTTATATAATGATAATGCAACATCTTTTGAATTTCTTTGGCAATTAATTATTTTACAATTAGGAAAAATAATTTTAAGAAATCCAAGCCAAATAAAGTTGTCTGGTGTTTTTTCAAGAACAATATCTTTTTCACTTTTTATTTGAATTAGTCTTTTCAAAAAAGATGCCCTTATATTTGAAACGTTATTTAAGAAATTGTCTTCTTCAAAATTTTTTGAAGAAAAAACTTTAAAGTATTTACTAAAAAAGACTAATTCTCCTGCCCCAAAAACATCCTCATTCTGAGCTAAAATTTGATGTATAAGTGTTGTTCCAGATCTTGGAAGCCCAAGAATAAAAATAATCTTTTTTTCAAAGATTTTTTCAGATTTTAACTTATTTTTAATTTTAATAAAATTTTTTTTAATAAATTCAAACAAATTAATTTCATATTGAAAATTATAACTTTCGAATGAGTTATATTTAAGTTCATTTCCCACATCAAAAAATTTGATTGCTTTGTTATATATTTTTTGATCCTCGTATGATTTTGCTACTGCAAAGTTAAGAATAATTTTATTATTATTTGTCAAATTTAATTCCTCTAATTTTTTAATCATATGTTTTTGATGAGTATCATCTTTAGAATAATCAACTATTTCTGACATTATTTGATCTGCTTCAATTATGTGTGGATATTTTAAATTTAGGAAAGAGCAGTGTTTTAAACACAAATTAAAATTTCCAAGAATTTTGTATGTGTCTGCGAGGTTGAGGTGTGCTTCAAAAGAATTTTCATTTATGCTCAGAGCTTTTTTGTAAAACTCTATGGCTTCATTAAATTGTTTTAGGTCTTTTTTTAAATTTCCAAAATTAATTAATACTATAATATTTTGACTATTGATTGACAGTGCTTTTAAAAAATATTTGTTTGCTTCTTCATATTTTTTTTGACTCTTAAAAATAAGTCCTAAATTTGATAATAAGCTTTGCTCTTCACTATCAACTTCTAATGCTCTTAATAATGTTTTCTCAGCTTCATCAAAATTTCTAATCTCCTTCATTGATAAAGCGATTGCATTATATAGGGGTATAACTCTAGGAAATTTTTTTAATAAAGATCTCGATTTAATTATTACATCATTATATTTTCTTGTTTCATACAATTTTTGTATTTTTCTTAATTCTTTATCTAAATATTTTCGTTCATCTAAATTCATGTTCATTTGTGAGTAATTGCATATTCTTTAAATAGAGAAATTGAAGCATAACCGTATAATCGTAGAATTTGAAGAGATTTTAAATTTTTTTTATTAATACCACCTAAGGCTACAACTTTTTTTTCAGTATGTTTACTTAATTCTTTAAATTTGCATATATTCAAAAATTTCTTTGTTTTTTTAGTTTCATACAAAGGTGATAAAAATATGTAATTAACACCTTGTTTCTCTTTCTTTTTTATTTCAATTATTGAATGTGCGGATCCGAGAATTAAAAAATTTTTTCTATTATTTATATTTAAATTAATTTTAGTGTTAAATGATGGTAGATAAACTCCATCCAAGTTTGCCTTTATTGCAATTTTATATTCATTCGCAATAATGAAAAGCTTTCTATGTTTTTTACAAACATTTTTAAACTTTATAATTTTTTCTATATCAACTTGTTTTTGATAATTTCTATAAATTATTGCGATATTTTTTGGAGTATTTTTGATATAATTTTCATCTAAATTATCAATTATACAAAATTTTTTTAATAAATGAGTGAACATAATTCAGTTAACAATCTAATGTTTATAAAAGAAACATTAAAGAAAAAATTTAATGATCAAAAAAATCCAACCATAATTGCAGTAAGTAAAACTTTTGATAAAAACAAAATTATGCCTGTTATTAATTCTGGTCACATTGATTTTGGCGAAAACAAAGTTCAAGAGGCTTACGAAAAATGGGTAACTATTAAAGAAACCAGAAAAAACTTAAAATTGCATATGATTGGAAAACTACAATCAAATAAAGCTAAAATTGCTGTATCACTATTTGACTACATTCATTCTTTAGACAATAAAAAATTAGCTGATAGAATTGCGAATGAACAAATCAAACAAAAAAAAATTCCTAAAATTTTTATTCAAGTAAATATTGGAAAAGAGGAACAAAAATCTGGAATAGGAATTGATGAATTATATAATTTCAATGATTATTGTCAAAATATAAACCTAAAAATAATTGGATTAATGTGTATCCCACCGATAAATGAAAGCTCCACGAATTTTTTTAAAAAACTTTATGTATTGAGTCGAGATTTAAAATTAAAAGAATTAAGCATGGGAATGTCCACTGATTACATTGATGCTGTTGAGAATGGTTCGACATTTATTAGAATCGGGTCAAGTATTTTTGGAAGCAGAAATAGTTAGATTTTGATCTTAGATTTTTTTTTTAATAATTTAATAAGAATTAAAAAATTATTTTTACTTAATGCAATACAACCGGCAGTGGGTGCATAATTTTTACTCAAATGTAAAAAAATACAACTACCTTTGCCAGGTATTGGATTTTTAAAGTTATATTTAATTGGTATGATCAGATCGTATTTATTGTCTTTTCTAAAAAGTTTTTCGTGTCTAACATTTTTATTCACTCTACATAACTTGTTGTAATATCTACTTCTTACATCATTACACCAGATCATATTTTTTTTTATTTCTATTGTTTTTAACTTAGTAATAGGTTTTTTTATTCTATCTCCGCGAAAATATAAATTTTCAATTTCAAATATCCCTGAAGGAGTTTTTTTATCTCCTTCTTTTTTTCTTTTGCTAATACCATTTTTTCCAAAGGCACATTTAAACTCAAAACTCTCTACATTAAGACAATGTTTGTTTTTTTGTAAAATTATCATATTGTTATTATATATGAATAATCAAAATTTAATTATATATGATTCTAAAGAACTCTTTGAGATCTTAAATGAAGTTAAAGAAATATTTAATTTTAATTTAAAAAATATTTCAAAAAAAGAATTTTCCAGTAATTCATCTAATATAATAAAAAATTCAATAATCCTTACATTAACAAAAATTAATACAGACCAGAAACAAATATTTTTAAATAAATTACCTATCAAAATACCAGATTTAGTTGAAAGGATTAATGTGGAGTTTTTAAGGCAAAAATTTAATGACCAATCGAATGAGGAGATTGGTTCTTATAAGATTAATATAAACTCACGAATTATGTTAAAAAATAATATTAAACTTAAACTTACAGAAAAAGAAATTAATACAATCTTATACCTTTCAAAACTCAATAAACCTGTAAAAATTGAAGAGCTTCAAGTTGAAGTATGGGGTCACCATTCTAAATTAGAGACTCATACTGTAGAAACTCACATACACAGACTTAGAAAAAAGATTAGTAAAGTCTTCAATGATGACAATTTCATTTTGAGCAAAAAAAATGGTTACCAAATATATTAAAAAAAAAAATATAATTTTAAAAGAATTATATACAAATAAATTTAAGCCCAAAATAATTAAACCAAAAAAAGGCAAAGGAAGTTTTAAAAGAAAAAAATAATAATTATTTTATAATCTTGCACCTATTTGTTGAATAATTTTTGATGATAATTCAGTGCCTTCATTCAAGCACTTAGTTTGAGAAAAGTTATTTATCAAACCATGTAGATAACCAGCTGCAAAAAGATCTCCAGCACCAGTTAAATCTTTTATTTTCAAATTCTTTTTGGCTTCAATTTCAGTTACATGTTCGCTAGAAATAGATACCGCCCCTTTCTCACCCCTTGTAACAATTAAAAGTTTTTTAATTGTTTTACCAAACTCAATTACTTCCTTAAAATTTTTTGCGTTAATTAGTGAACTTATTTCGTTTTCGTTTGCAAATGTGATGTCTATCTTATTTTTAACCAAGTTTAAAAAATGTACTTTGTGTCTATCAACACAAAATTGGTCTGATAACGACATTGCAGACTTATTTGCATTAATTATAGCTTTCTCAAATGCTTTTTTTGGTTCCCCTTCATCCCATAAATAACCTTCCAAAAAAATTATTTCACTTTCCTTTATTATTTTTTCATTAATGTCACTTTCATTGATTTGTCCAGCAGTCCCAAGAAATGTACACATGGTCCTCTCAGAGTCAGGTGTAATTAATATTAAACAAGTACCAGTCGGTAATATTTCTTTTTTTTTAGTATAAAAATATTTTACATTTTCTTTTTTTAAACCTTCTTCATATTTAATTCCCAATTCATCATTTGAAATTTTTCCGATAAAACCCACTTCATTTCCAAGTTGTGAAAGACCGACAATAGAATTTGCAACCGATCCTCCGGAAATTGTTTTTTCGATTATCAAGTTGGAATATAATTTTTTGAATTCTTTTTCATCAAAGATTAGCTTCATTGTCCCTTTAGTTAAATTATTTTCAGATAAAAAATTTTCATCAATTTTACAGATCACATCTACTATTGCATTTCCAATTCCTAGAATTTTCATTTTAAGCTTTTTTTGTTTTTATAGGTTTTCTTCTGTTAGGATAACAAGTAGTGCATATTTTACAAGTTAATCCATAGCAATCTCGAGCCTTGCAATATTCTCTACCATAATAAATTATTTGAAGATGAAGTTTGTTCCAGCTTTTTTTTGGAAATAATTTCTTTAAATCATACTCTGTTTGAATAACATTTTTTCCATTAGTTAACCCCCATCTTTGTGCAAGTCGGTGAATATGAGTATCAATAGCAAAGGCTGGATAACCAAACCCTTGAGACATAACAACACTTGCTGTTTTATGACCAACACCTGGAAGTTTTTCTAATTCTTCAAATGTTTTTGGTACCTTTCCATTATAATCATTAATTAATATTTTTGAAAGATTATAAATACTTTTAGCTTTAATTCTAAAAATTCCGATTTTTTTTATAAGTTTCTCAATTTTTTTTCGTCCTAATTTC
>MDTG01174721.1_pt1 | contig 13481 bp, 13 predicted proteins | sample 811421 | NCBI WGS metagenome assembly MDTG01 (sample SAMN05326645, study PRJNA326480) | marine metagenome | isolation source: seawater | place: Pacific Ocean: South East | collected 2011 | reverse complement strand
TTTAATGTGTTTAAAAATCCTTCAGCAATGATAAAATCATATTTTTTATTAGTCTTGTATTTTTCTAATGAGCTTTCATATATTTTGATTAAATTTTTAGTTAAATTTAATTTAGAATAATTTTTTTCAATTTCCTTAATCATTTTATTATTTGGCTCAATTAATGTAATTTTAGAATTTAGCTCTGCTAAGACAATAGAGTTTTCTCCAGAATTACATCCAAATTCAATAACACTTGAATTACTAAAAGCAATTTCTGGTATTTTGAGATGATTAACTAAAAGATTCAATCTTTTTTTTTTATGATTAATATAATTCTCAGATGAGTTTAATTTAATAGGTACTGGATTGAAATTTCGATCTACATAATAATTTAATAAAGAGTTATATTTTTTCATAAAATTCTTTTATTTTTTTTGATACATAATCTATATCATTTATTGTTAACTTGTTATGAATAGGTATACATAATATTTTTTTAACGATTTTATTAGCATTTTGTAAATCCATTCTTTCATAAAGTTTATATGCTTTTTGCTTATTAATTAATATTGGATGTTGAATTTTTGTTTCAATTTTATTTTTTTTTAAAAATTTTATTAATTTTTCTCTATTATTCACCAGTATTGTATACGAGTATAGTGAATGTCTATTACTGCCACCTATATCTGGACACTCTACTATTTTTGACAAATTTTTTTGATATCTCTTAGCTAATAATTGTCTTTTGTTAATTTTTTTATTAATATCTTTTAAATTAACATTTAATATTGCTGCTTGAAAAGTATCAATTTTAAAATTTAAACTTGGGTAATAGCAATTCTCTTTATTAACAGTACCAGCATATCTTAAAATCTTTATTTTTTTAGCAATTTTATAATTATTAGTAACTATTGCACCGGCTTCTCCAAAAGAATTCAAAACCTTCATTGGATTTAAACTAAAACATCCAATATCACCTATAGTTCCAGAAAATAATCTTTTATATTTTGATCCAAATGATTGTGCTGAGTCCTCTATAATTTTTAATTTATGTTTTTTAGCAATTTTATTTATTTTATCCATTTCACACATCTTACCTGTAAAATGTATAGGCAATATTGCTTTTGTTTTATTTGTAATTTTTTTTTCAATTTTATCTTCATCTAAATTTAAATCATTTTTAATGTCTACGAATACTGGTTTTGCGCCAGTCATCGCTATTGCATTTGTTGATGATACCCATGAAAGGGGTGATGTTATTACTTCATCTCCTTTTCCAATCCCTAAAGCCAATAAAGCCAGATATAAAGCATCAGTACCAGATGATACACCAATTGCATATTTTGATTTACAAAACTTAGCTATATTGTTTTCTAATTGATCAACTTCAGGACCTAATATCATTCTTCCATGATCAAATATTTTATTAATTGATTTTAGAATCTTACTTCTATAAGATTTATTTTTTATACTTAGATTTTGGAATCTGACTAACATAAATATTAAATAATAAATTTAGCTTAATACCACAATAAAAAAAATAATCAAAAATGTACTAAGATATTTAATTTTTAATATTGATATTCTTTTAAAATTAAAATTGTAGAATAATTTTTTCTTTTATAAATAATTAATTAAATTTTTTTTAAATTGATTAATTTTACCTAAAGATTCTGAGGGCAAAGGAGCCCAACCTGGTAAAATTGCTCTTTTATTTGATTTGAATGGCCCTGCTCTAAATTCATAAAAAATTGCTTTATTTGTCAAAGGTAAAATTGTGTGGAATGAATTTTCAGGAATTTTAAATATTTCATTAGACCCAAGTACACATGAATATGTTATTTTGCCATTTCTATTAAATATAAAACCAGCCATTTTCCCCGACAACAATAAATAGGTATCTCCAAAATCTTTGTGTAAATGTGGCGGATAGTAATTTCTTTTATGATGTATAATTAACATATCATGATGATTACTGTTAGGATTTTGATGAATACATATTCTTAGATCACAATTATTATGATTTTTTGAAAATTTTTTTAAAAAAAAAATAAATTTTTCATCAATTTTTTGGTATGGGTTTTTTAGATAGAACGATTTAGATTTACTTTTTTTATCTTCTCTAATTAAATTTATTATATTCATGTAAAATAAATAAATTCATAATCACAATTAATTCTTTTGTAATTAAAAAAATTTATCCAATCATCATTACTAAAAAAAGTTTTACAAGTTAATGCCCAGCACTGAAGATTAAATAATTCGTCATCATTTCTATAACTTTCAACCATAATATAGGATTTTTTTGATACTCTTTTTATTTCATCAATAGCTAGCCCAAGGTTATAAAATGAAAGATTATGTAGTGTTCCAAGTGAAATTGTTAAATCTATCTCTTGATCATTGAAATTGTATCTTTCTTCGGCTTTTCCTAAACTGAGATTATCTTTTATTTCAGGCTTAGAATTAATTAATGCATAATTTGATATATCTATCCCATATATTTCGAGATCAGGTAATAATAGCATCATTTCATATAGTAAAAAACCTTTACCACAACCAACATCTAAAACTTTAGAATTTGATTTTAATGAATAGCAATCTATAAGTTTTTGCGCAACTTCTTTCCATCTTCCAGGAATATACTTATAACCACCATAGCCATATTTTCTATCACCATCCCAATAATCAATTCCATATTTTTTTGCTATACTCATACAATAGGCTTTATTATTATTCATTCTTTCAATATAATTCCTCTTAGTAGATTGATGAAGATTTGTAACAAAATTTTTCAGATTACCCATTGTAACTAACTTTGTTAAAATAATTTTTTACTTTTTCATAATAATCTGAATTAACCAAAAATCTTTTTATCGATAATGTTTCATCTATTTTTGATGATTCTTCAAGATTGCGAATCTCGATATTTTCAAGGGCAAAATGTAAAGATTTATTATTTGAAAACATAACTTTGTAAAGATTATTTCTTTCTTTAATTGAAGATGGTAATTGAAAATAACTATAAAAAATTATTCCGTTTATATTTTTAATTTCTTTTAAAATACTATTAAGCATTAAGCTAGAATCCTTCATTGTATACTCAACTGAACTTAGGAGATATTGATAACCTAACTTATTGCAATAATCTCTAATAACTAAATTCTGAACATTTTGTGGAACTCTCTCACCAAAAAAGGATCTGCTAAAGATATATCCCCTAATTTTTTTCATTTCGTTTTTGGAAAAGTATATTTCATTCCAATTATAGATGATGGCTTCAAAGTTATGGGCTCAAAAAATTCACCCAATTTTTTGTCTCCATAAGGCGAAAATATACTTTTGAATCTACAATTCATAGACCATCTTGTTTCTTTTTCCAAATTAACAACATTTCCATGAGGTAATGTTTGATTAAAAAGTAAAACTTGACCAAATTTTATATTCAACCAAGTAAGATCATTTTTAATATTTTTATACAATTGTGAACTACTGCCTTGTGAAATCTTTTTAAAATTTTTATTTAATTTTTTGGCTTTGTTTGGTTCTAAAATATACATTGATTTAGTTTTATAACAATCAACTAAAGGAAGCCAAACAACTGTTTCAAATGGTGAATCACCAGACCATGTATCTGCATGTACTGGTAATGTAGATGAGTTATCATTTGGCAATTGAATACTAAGATTAATTTTTTTTTGCATAACTAGTTCATTGCCATTAATAATGTCTAAAAAAGGCTTAGCTAAATTATAATAATGCCATCTAAAATTTTTTTGTATGTTAATATCATTAAAAATCTTCAGTCTTATTTTATTTAAGTTTTTAACATTTATAAGTTTATGAAAATTATCAAAAATTTTATTCTTTTCTTTTTCAGAATTAAATTTAATATTTAATTCTTTAGAAATTAAATGTATATATTTATCTTTAATCCATTTTAGTGATTCTTTATTAGATACTTCTGCAATAATGTATCCTTTTCTGTTATATAAGTTAGATACTTCTTGCTCTATTTTTGTGTAAAAACTAGGCATTAAAAATTAAAGTTTTCATTTCATTTATTAATCTATTTTTATTTAAACCATAATGATTTAATAATTCTTCTTGATTACCATATTTATCATTGAATGTATCAGGTAAGCCTAAAGTTTTTATATTATTATTTAATTTATTTTTCACAGCCATTTCAATTATTGCAGAACCTAAACCTCCTATTTCAGAATGCTCTTCTGCAATAATAATATTTTTAATTTTTTTAAAATATTTGACAATTATTTCTTTATCTAATGGCTTAACTGTATGCAAGTGAAGCAATCCTACTTTTATGGACTGGCTATTTAATTCTGAAATTGCTTTCAAAGCTTTTTGTGCCATTATTCCTGTCGTAATAAATAGTCCATCAATTGGCTCCTTATAAACAACACCCTTGCCAATTTTGTATTCGTAATTTGAATTTCCTATAATTTCATCTCCACCTTTTGCTAATCTTATATACATTGGATTTTTCAATTCTAAAGATTGTAACATCAACATTTCCATCTCATAAGAATCACATGGTGCAATTATAGTCATATTAGGTAAATTTCTCATTAATGCAATATCATCAGTTGCTTGATGAGTTGGGCCAAGTGGTGCATATACTAAGCCACCGCCATTTCCAATTAACCTAACAGGTAAATTATGTAGACAAACATCAATACATATTTGTTCATAACATCTTCTCGTTAAAAATGTTGATATCGTGTTAACATATGGAATAAACCCATCTATTGCCATTCCAGCAGCCATACCTATTACATGTTGCTCTGAAATTCCTTCCATAAAAAATCTTTCAGGAAAATCTTTTTTAAAATCATCCATAATTCCTGGACCCAAATCTGAGCCTATAAAGACTACTTTTTTTCCATGATTGTTGTATTTAGCAAGTTTATAAACACATTCTAAAGATTTTTTTCGCATTTCAATTAATACTATCTTTAAGCAGTTTTATTTCATCATTATTTAAGTTCGATTTATGATGCCAAGAAGGATTATTTTCAGCAAATTTAAACCCCTTACCTTTTATTGTATGACAAATTATTGCAGTTGACTGATTTTTATTTGCAGATGTTCTGGCTAAAGTTTTTGCAATTTGATTGATATCGTGTCCATTGATTTCATAGACATCATATCCAAAAGATATTAATTTATCATGTAAAGGTTCTAAATCTAGCACTTCTTTAACAAACCCATAAGATTGAATTTTGTTATAATCAATCATAAGTGTTAAATTTGAAAGTTTGTGTTTTTTGATTGATAATGATGCTTCCCAAATAGAACCTTCATCTATTTCACCATCCCCAACTAAAACTACAATTCTATTTTTTATGTTATTAATTTTTGATGCTATAGCAAAACCAACTCCAATTGATAGTCCATGACCTAAAGCACCTGTTGATGCTTCAACACCAGGGATCTTATCCTTCTCTGGATGTCCACCTAGTATAGAATCAAATTTACAAAAATTTAATAATTCCTTTTTATCAAAAAAACCTCTATCTGCCAAAACTGCATATAATGCTAAACAACCATGGCCCTTACTTAAAATAAATCTATCTCTATCTAATTTAGTAATATTATTTTTATTAATATTTAATATTTTATCGTAAAGAACTCTCACGATTTCCATAATTGACATTGCTGAACCAAGATGAGCTCTTTTACCACTTTCCAGTGCTTCAATTATCATTTTTCTTAAATATTTTGACCTTGCATCAAGTATTGTTTCCAGAGGATCTAAAGACGACTTATAATTCATTAATAATATCTTTATAGTAATTATCAGAAATTTTATCTACTAAAGATTTGGATTTAAGCATCAATTTTTTTGTTCTTAATATTTTATATTTTTTATCTTTAATATCATCTAAATCATTAAAAATTATTAATATCCAACAAAATGCATAAAGATTTATAGATGAAATTAATCTTTTTTTAAAATCTTTATCAAATTTAAAAATTGATAAATTTTTTTCAAACCAATATATTTGCATCTTTTTACTGATGTTGTTTGAAGGTCTTAATATAAAATCACAAATTAATTTTACAGGATCATCAATACCAGAGTACTCAAAATCAATAAAATTTATTCGATTCTTAACTTTAATTGTATTATGAAAACCTAAATCAGATGGACTAAAAAATAAATTTTTTAACTTATATTTGCTTTTAAAATAACTTGGATAGAAATGTTGAGATATTTTTATTTCTTTTTTTAAAATAGGATATATTTTATTTTTAAGATAGAAAATAAGTTCTGGTATATTAAAGTGTGATTTTAAAATTTTATTATATCTATATAATATTTGTTCTTTAATATCTTGACCATTAAAACATGATGCAGAAGCATTTTCAGAGGACAAAGCTAATTTACTACTTTGTTGCTTCAATATTTTAATAAAAAAAAGTAATTCTTGTAAATTAGATAAATTTTTAGCTATTTTGTTTTTATCATTTTGAAGCCATTCTAAAACATTAATATTTAGATCCTCACTTGATTTAATTAGTTTTGGTATATTCTTAATTTTATTTTTCCTTAGATTCAAAAGATTATTTTTTTCTAAAATTAATCTTCTTCTATTATCAACTCCTAGATCTGGATATATTTTTAAACAATAATTTTTATTATTAATTACAATTTTATATATTTCACTATTTTTTCCTTCACTATTTATCTTGGATACTGATGTTATTTTTTTTTTAAAAATAAAATTTGCAATCTCATAAATGTCTTTTAAATTATAATTTAAAAAGAAAAATTTTCTTATTGATTGCCAGGAATTAAAAGACATAGTGTCTTTATTATAAGTGGAATCATTAAAAAGAATTTTTTTTGTATTTTGTGGAAAGTTCTCATTCGTGAATATCTCTTTTAAGTCATCAATAAAATAATCACACCTCAGCTTTTTTATTAATAAAACTTTATCATTTCTATTATCACAAAAGAAAACATTTTTTTTATTAATTAATTTTTGATTAAAAAGATTTTTTTTATTTAAAAAATTTAAACACTTATTTCTTAATAGTATTTTTTTATTATTAAAGCTATGAGCGTATTTTGTCTTATGGCTGATAAGGTATAACTTTACTTTTCGATTTTTTAGTGAAATTAAAAAATTAATAAATTCTGGAAATAAACTAGCATATTTTAAACCTATACTATAAACTTGACCTTGAAGCATTCTCCAATTATCTTCACCAATATCAGCATAAATTTTTTTCTTAATTTGTTTTTTTGTATATTGATTATTTAAAATATCTTTAATAATTGTTTTTTTTAAATTAAGATTTGAAGATAATTTTTTAAAAGAATTTGAATAATCTATTATTGTATTATCAATATCTATACCAATTATCAAAATTTATCCTATTTTTGTATTACTTAAAAAAATTGTTTATATGAAAAACTATATATTCTAAATCTTTTTGTTTTAAATATTGATTTACAGGTAATGTTAAAATATTTTTTGACTGTTGCTCTGTTACTGGAAAATCTCCTTTTTTATAATTTAAAAAATTAGAGGCCTTTTGTAAATGAATAGGTATAGGATAATGTATTCCCGTTTCTATTCCTTTTTTAAATAAATATTTTTTTAATTTGTCACGGTTTTTACATTGGATAACAAACGTATGATAAGTATTAAATTCATTCTTTTTTTCGTAAGGTAATATGACATCATTTGTTTTAATATTTTTAAAATAAAAATTTGCATTTTTTCTTCTAGCTTTTACAACTGATCTTAGGCTTTTAAGTCTAAAATTAAGAATAGTTGCTTGAATAGAGTCCATTCTTGAAACATAACCAAATACATCTGCATTATCTCTATTCTTTAGGCCATGATTTCTTAATAATTTAGCCATTTTGTATATTGACTCATTATTCGTTGTTAAAAATCCACCATCACCACAGGAGTTTAGATTTTTAAGTGGGTGAGTTGAGAAACAACCAACATCTCCAAATGAGCCACTATACTTGTTATTATATTTAGACCCAATAGCCTGGGCAGAGTCTTCTATTACTTTAATTTTATATTTGTTTGCAATTTTTTTTATTTTATCCATTTGACAAATTCTGCCTGTTAAATGGACTGCCATAATTACTTTTGTTTTAGCAGTAATTGCATTTTCTATTTTTGAATAGTCAATATTTTGATCAGGAAGAACATCTACAAATATTGGTTTTGCTCCTAAATGAACAATACAACCTGTTGAAGCTATAAAAGAATTTGGTGTTGTAATAACATGGTCTCCATTACTAACCCCGCAAAGATGTAAGGCTAATGTTAAAGCATCTGTTCCACTATTTAATGCAACAGCGTATTTTGAGTCTGTAAATTTCAGTATTTTTTTTTCGAAAATTTCAATTGCATCTCCTCCAACATGTTGTCCTGAATAAAGTGTTCTTTTAAGAATTGGAAATAATTTTTTACTTTCGTCTTTTATTTGCGCTGATAAATTTACATAAGGAATTTTTAATCTATTCCTCATAAAACTCATTTACCGTTGATATGATATAATCTAATTCATTTTGAGATAAATGTTGATCGCATGGAAATGAAATTATATTTTTTGAATGATAATCACTTATTGGAAAATCTCCTTCTTTATGGCCAAGATGTTTTAAGGCAACTTGTCTATACATGGGAATTGGATAATGTATTTTAGCTTCAATCCCTTTTTCTAAACAGTGCTTAAGTAAAGAGTCACGATTTTCAGCAAAAACAATATAGAGATGGTAAACAATCTTAAAATTTTTCACTCTTTCAGGGATTCTAATGGATTTTATCTTTGAAAGATGCTGGTCTAAATAAGCAGCGTTTGAGATTCTTTTATTTGCTATATCTTTAGCTTTTGGCAATAACCAATTACCAACAACTGCCTGAAATGTATCAAGTCTTGAATTATATCCCATAATTTCTACTTCATCTCTGTTCTTTAGACCATGATTTCTTAGTAACTTTAAGTCCGAATAAATATCTAATGAATCTGTGGTGATTATTCCACCATCAGACCAAACATTTATATTTTTAAGTGGATGTAAAGAGAAGGCCCCAGTTATTCCCCAAGTTCCTGCATTTTTACCATCAATTGCCCCTAAAATTGATTGGCAAGCGTCTTCAATTATAGGAAGATTATATTTTTTATTTAGCTTCATTAATTTTGGCATATCTGTCATATAACCAGTAAAATGAACCGGAACTATAGCTTTAGTTTTTGAAGTAATTTTTTCTTCAATTTTGTCTACATTCATACAAAAAGTATCATCACAATCAACAAAAACTGGAACAGCACCTAATTCGCAAATAGCACCAACAGTAGCTACAAAGGTATTGGCAGCTGTAATAATTTCATCCCCATCTTTAATTCCGATTGATTTTAAAGATAACTTAAGAGCATCTGTACCCGAGTTAACACCAACAGCATATTTAGTCCCAATAAGGCTGGCAAATTTTTTTTCAAATTCATGAAGAGGTGCTCCTAAAGTAAAATCACCTGTATTAACAAATCTTTTAAGATCATTCCATAAATCGTCGCAGTTTTCGAATTGTTGTTGTAAATATGAATATCTAACTTTCATTTATTTTATTTAAGCTTTATATTTTGCATTCTTTTAATATTGAAATATAATTCATTATTTAAAGGATCAACTAATATATTTTTTTGAAAAGCATTTAAGAGACTTTTTGAAGCATCTTCTATAGAAAATTCTGACTCAAATGATAAAATTTCTTTAATTTTTTCTGAAGAGACATGATATGACCTGTTATCATCTGTTGGTACAGTCTTAAAATTAACATCTTCACCAACAACCTTTTTAACTATTTCTCCTATTTCTTTAACTGAATGATTTTCATAGCCTACATTAAATATCTGACCATTAATAATGTCATTATTAGCAATTAAAATCCTGTAATACGCTCTAACCATATCTTTAATGTTAATATTAGGCCTTAATTGATTTCCTCCAAAAACTTTAATTTCTCTATTATGATATGCTAAGTTTGTTAAAATATTTACAACAACATCCAATCTTTGTCTTGGTGCATAACCACAAACTGTTGCTGGCCGAAGTATAGTAGTTATAAAATTTTTACTATAGTGCTTTGCAATTATATTTTCACACTCAACTTTAAATTTAGAATAGTCCGTAAGTGGCTCAAGCTTCATGTCCTCAACTACATTTTTTTCTTTTTTTACTCCATACACACTTGATGATGACGCAAATATAAATTTTTTTATATTATTTTTTTTTGCTGAAACTACCAAAGGCTCAAAGCAGTCTAAATTAATTGATTTCCCTAATGTAGGATCTAATTCAAAACTTGGATCATTGGATATACATGCTAAATGTATAATATAATCTTGATCCTGTATCTTTTTATCTAACAAATCAATATCTCTAACGTCACCTTTTATAAATTTTAGATTAGGATTATCGTCAAATATATTTTGTCCATATATAAAAAGATCATAAATTGTTACTTCATACCCTTTATTTAAAAGAAAAGGAGCTAAGGCTGATCCAACATATCCTCCGCCACCTATTAAAATTACTTTTTCCATTTTTTAAGAGAGTAAGTGTTCGATAGTTTTAATAACTTCATTTTTCTTTATTGTTTTACTATTACCAATTGATTCTACAACCTGCGCAGCTGCAATTGAGGAAATAAATAAAGATGATTCATAATTTATTGAGGATTTAAGAAATAATGACATTAATGATAGAAAGGCATCTCCAGACCCAACTTTATCAACCACATTTTTTGCAAATGCTGGAGCGGAAGAAATACTTTTCTTTTTTGAGTCAAGAAATAAAACTCCAAGTTTCCCTTTAGTTACTACTAAATATTTAATTTTATAAATTTTAATAAATTTACGCATCAAAGATGTTATTTCGGCATTATTTTCTCTCATTTCATGCCTTAATTCAGTCTCATTAATAATAACACAATTAGTATTTTTATATTTTTCAATATTATGATGACTGATATTACTCGAATTAATTTGAGCATTTACAGATGAAAATTTAGCTTTTGAAATTATAAATTTGGCCATTTTATTTGAGATAAAACCATGTCCAAAATCTGCTACAATTACAATATCATACTTACTTATTTCTTTGTTAATTATTTTTTGCAATTTTTTTTCATAAATACTTTCTAAAGGTTCGTCATTTATTGAATATACACCAACAATTTTTTGCATATTAATTTTTTCAACAAATCTTTTTTTTACTATAGTTGATGAGTTAGGTTTAGATATAAAACTAGTTTTAATATTTTTACTTAATTTTTTTGATAAAAAATCATCATAATACTTATCTGATCCTTTTTGCGATATTAACATAACATTATCAACAAAATCAGAAATATGATTTGCTATAATCGCTGCTCCACCTAAATACTTTTCAGTGTAAAGGTTTTTCATAACCAAAACTGGTTCTTTTCCAGATTTTCCTAAAGCTTCACAAAAGGTGTATTCATCAATAATTAATTCTCCTATAACTAAAACTTTTAGTTTGTTAATTTTATTAAATAATGTTTTAAAACTATTTTTGTTAAGATTTTTTTTAATTTTTGTCATAAAGTCAAATTGATCTTTATTTAAGAGCGCTCCTGTATCATTTAGTATTTTACTCGAACTAAATATATCATCACTTGTAAAATGAATTTTACCTCCATTTTTCTTTACTGCTTTAATTTCTCTATAAATCTCACCAGTTGCATCTTTTTTTAGATCTTTATAATCTGGCCCCTTGCAATAAAAATTTGGCTTTATTAAATTAATTAAATCGATAGACGTATTTGAATGACTTCCAATTACAAAATCAACAATATCTAAAGAAGCCAACATTTTAAGTCTATTAATAAGATTAAAGAATGGCCTATTGGGTCCCTTATTAATATACTCATCGGCAGTTACTGATACAATTAATATATCACCTTTCGACTTTGAATTTTTTAAATAGTTTAGATGGCCAACATGTAAAATATCAAAGACGCCATGACATTGGACTATAATTTTATTTTTGTATTTTTTTTATTTAATTCACTTATCAAATTTTCATGACTTAAAAAAATTTTTCTATCACTCATCTAAATAATCAAACCATTTTTTTGTTGCTTTTTCAATTTTTTTTTCATCCCATAATGGTGCGTCTTTCCAATAATTTATATTTTCTAAAAGTCTATCAATTCCTTCTTTAAGGTTTACTTTTGGTTGCCAATTAAGTAACTTTTTTGCTTTAGATATATCAGCCCAGGTACAATCTGGTTCACCAGGCCTTTTTGGAATAAAAACTTTTTTTCCTCCTATTAGTTCTACTAATTTATTTATACTATAAGTGTTCTCACTGCCGATATTTATAATTTCTCCTTTAACGTCAGACTTGCATGCTGCAAAAAAGGCCTCACATACATCAGTTACGTATGTAAAATCTCTGGTCTGGGTACCATCTCCAACAACTGTAAATGGTTTATTTGCTATTTTTTGCGCAAGAAAAACACCCATAACCGCTCCATATGTGCCTGAGGTTCTTGATTTAGGTCCATATACATTAAATAACCTCAAAGAAATTGATGGTAATTTATAAATTTTTGCCCAATTAATAACAAGCTCCTCCCCCATGTATTTAGTTAGGGCATATGGGTATTTAGGATCAATAGTTGCATTTTCATTTGTTGGATAATTTATTGGTATGCCATAAGACGAGGAAGAAGCTGCATAAATAAACTTTTTAACATTACACAATCTACTCAATTCTAAAACATTCAATGTACCATTTACATTGACATTAAAATAATCATTAGGATTTTCAATAGATGGCACGATTTCTGCGATTCCAGCAAGATGAATTATATAATGAATTTCATTTTCAAATATTTTTTTCAAATTTATAATATCTAAAATATTAGTATTATGTATTTCTAAATTTTTATTATTTTTAACGCTGTCTAGATTAGATAATTTTCCAGTTGAAAAATTATCTATTACAATAACATGATAATTTTTTTTTAAAAAAAGTTCTGTTAAATGAGAGCCAATAAAACCTGCTCCACCTGTGATTAATACTTTATTCATAGTTACTATTTTTTAAAAAATAAAAAAGAAATCCAATTGGCATATAATATATAAAATTTAACCAATTATGAAAGAAATTTCCTGAAGGAAGAAGTGGATTTAAATTCATTAAAATTGCAGATAAAATTAAAATTATATGACTGCCATAATAATTTTCTTTTGGAAAAATCATTTTCAAATATAATTTTTTTACAAGTACATATACACAGACAAAAATTACTAAAAAATAAAATATAAAACCTATTAATCCTGTTTCACTTAAAATCTGTAAAAGTGAATTATGTGGATGAGAACTACACCCATTAACAATTTTATATTTTTCATAAGAGCACACCTTGCGAAACATTTTTGGCCCTACACCAAAAATTTTGTTATCT
>MDTG01034931.1_pt1 | contig 13481 bp, 6 predicted proteins | sample 811421 | NCBI WGS metagenome assembly MDTG01 (sample SAMN05326645, study PRJNA326480) | marine metagenome | isolation source: seawater | place: Pacific Ocean: South East | collected 2011 | reverse complement strand
TTAAAAACTCAAGTTGCAAAAAGATTTATCAGAAGAATAGTCAAATCGAGTGATGGTCCAGTTTACAATCAAGACTCACCTGATCCGACAAAATGACCAGCACATTACCGGTACAATTAGCCCGCTACAGAAAGACCCTAAGTGCGACCGATAGCTATAAAAAAATTAATATCTTTCAAACAATAACAAACGGCTCTTCAGCGACTTAGACCACACGATTTTTTTAGCCCTCCAACTACCTTCTACAATTTTCAATGTATATTTACATAAATGCGGGCAAACAGTAGTGACAATATCTTACACTATAATTTTTAAAAACCAACATCTAAAACTGTAAACGTATCTCCAAGGAAGAGTCCCATGATACGACTTATCTATGCTTTGATGATCATTAGCATATGTTCATCGATTGGATCGGCACAAGAAGCGCGAAACTCAGAATATCTTAGTGAGATAAAACAATTTCGAGCGCAAAAAGACAGTGTTTTTAAATATGGCCAGGATTCCCCGATCGAAAAAGAGGATCGTCCATCCTTCAATGGCTTAAACTACTTTCCAATCGATAGAAAATACCGAATAATAGGGGAACTACATCGCTATGCGCGCCTAATACGAATAAAAATCCCAAGTACGGACGGAGGAATTATAATGATGGAGCGTTGGGGACGAATCCATTTTCAATGGAAGGAAAAAAAATTCTGGCTTGAAGCATATAGGAGCCCAGAAACAGCACAAATCGAAGTATTCTTCACAGATAACACTAATGGTGAAGAAACCTATAAAATGGGCCGTTACGTCCAACTCACACAAGAAAAAAACGGGTCGTATATTATTGATTTTAATAATGCTTACAACCCATACTGCACTTATGATAATTTGTGGGTTTGCCCATTACCGCCAAAAAATAATCACTTATCTTTTGAGGTGAAAGCCGGAGAACTGAATTTTGGCACAATTCTTGCCCAATAACTCGCGTTAAAGCTCGGTCTAAATAACGAATACAAAATTAACTCGCAGAGGAGAATAGTTGAAGCGTTATATATTTTTACTCTCTATCGGTGCCGTCTTATGTATCGGCGCCCAGGTGACGCTCAGTGTTCAGGTCCATTCAGAGAACAACAATGCTCTGATAGACGCTTTACCTGCTATTATTAGCCTCATGATAGGAGGCGCCATGACCGTTTCTGGATTATTAGGGCTTGCAGAGAATCACCAATTACTCTGGATAGGCCTTACCAAACTGGTCAAGGCCAAACATATTGAGGTACCTAACGAGCTCTCCTTATCCGGACTCACAGAAGCATATCAAAAAACCAACGACTTTTGGAAAGCATATCGGCGTATATGCTTCACAATTTGCATGATCTTAGGTGGTATTTTAGGCATAAGCACCCAGATGCTCAGTACTCCATTTATGAACTATCTAATCTTTCTTGGCGGTGCTTCAACTTCTACAGTCCTCTTTGGATTATGGTTCGGAGGAGCTGCTCTGAGTAAAGTACGGGCCACTCATATTGCGATTAGCTCTTTTACACAAGATCTTCAGAAACTCCCGAATGCTTCAGAGATCCGCTCCAAGAAGAAGATTTCCAATAATCGAGGTTACGTAACGTGGACAAATCGCGAAAAATCTGGGAATATCAGAAGAACTCCAAAAAAACGTTCAAACAATCAAGTAATCGCTGCTCTTAGATCCTAAACATTTACTTGCTTTAATAATCTCCCTGCTTCTATATTGGCGTTGAGAGAAAATTATTCCTGCCGAGGATGAAAATGCGGAAATAATTTCTTGTTCAATCCTGTTACCTTGTTATTGACATATGTTCGAAAATAATAAAGGTGCTACAAATATTCTGTTCATGAACTAATCAGACAGACAAAAAATTCCACTTTTTGTCCGCTTTGGGGACAACTTTTCCCGTCTCGCTTAATTTAGGCATAAGTTTTGCTGTTTTTTAACCGTAGTTTTTATAGAAGACCGGAAGGGACCAAATATGAGCGATGAAAAAGTAACAGCATCAGGCGAACAAATAATTTCTTGGTCACAATTGTCAGAATCTTGCCAACGGTGCATCGACTTATCGCTCAGTTTACATAGTATTTTAGTAGACAAAACTTCAAGGAAAAAATTAACATTTCCCTTACTCGGCCAGATTAACGAACAGGTAAAACAACTTCAGGATGGTATAAAAGTCGTGGTTGCCAATGCCTCAGATTCTTCTCATGAAGAAACACCTTACAAAAATTTGATGAAGCAGATGGAAGAGCTGATTCAATTAGAAAAAAACAACCATGATCTGGTTTGTGCTCAAGGCATCCCGCTCAATCTTCCCAAAACCTATAAATTCAACCAACATCTCAGAGATTAAGTAAAATGGATATACAAGATCCCACTGCCCCATTGCAACTTGGCAACAATAATAGCCCGTTAGATAACTTTACAGACTCTTATATCCTGTTCCAAGAGACTACTCGTAAGTATCGCGAAGCCTACGAACAATTGGAGACCCAATTTGAATCTTTAACGGTCAAATTAGAAGATACAAATATTGATTTACAAAAACGCGTTGAAGAGAGGGACCGTGTAACGAACTATTTAAACAACATATTAGATAGTATGAGTGGTGGCGTGCTTGTTGTCGATTTAAATGGCGAAATAACACATTTTAATCAAGAAGCGGAGGATATCACAGGTTATAAACCAACCGATGTCCTAGGCTATCCTTACATAGACACTTTCGGTATCTCCGAAGATCGTAAACTAACGGCAATGCATACGTTAGAATCCGGCGAACGGCTACTCAACTGCGAAAAAAGCTTAAAAAAGGCGGATGGTACGATATTACCCCTTGGATTCAGCACCTCTCTACTTCGCGATGAACAAGGTACAATCTTAGGAGTTGTTGAGGTATTCAACGACCTGACAGAAGTAAAACGTTTAGAAACTGAGATTCAACGCGTAAAGACATTAGCAGCGCTGGGAGAAATGGCAGCAACTGTGGCACACGAAATTCGCAATCCTTTAGGAGGCATAGCGGGTTACGCGGGGATGTTAGAACGTGATCTGCAAGCAAACGATCCGAACAGAAGACTCGTTCATCGAATAACCGAAGGCGTTGGTCGATTAAACCGAATTGTTTCTAGTCTTCTAACCTATACTCGGCCACTACGCCTCAATACTCACCCTGTGAATTTGGTCGACGTAGTTGAAGAAACTCTTGCCTTCTACGCGATTGATATTGAACGCCAGAGCAACAACATAGAAATTTGCCGAGATTTTCCCAATCAACCCTTAATTTGTAATCTGGACCCTGAACAGCTCCAACAGGTGATTCTAAATTTGCTTCAAAATGCGACTCAAGCAATGCCTGAGGGAGGTATTCTTTCGGTTAAAGTCTTCGAAAACGGCAAGTTTGGAACGTTTTGTGTGAGCGATACTGGCACGGGAATGAACGAAGATATCCAGGAAAAATTATTTACCCCTTTTTTCACCACAAAAGAAGACGGAACGGGCTTAGGACTCGTAACATCTAAAAAAATCATAGATGCACATATTGGAGAAATACAAGTCGAGAGCGAGCCAAAAATTGGTACGCGTTTTTTTGTAACGGTCCCCAAGAAACACATACAACGAGGAACTCAAAATGACTGATAAGCGGATACTAGTAGTAGATGATGATGCATATGTCCGAGAAGCGACAGAAGAAATTTTACTTCGAAGAAAATATAAGGTTGAAACTGCACCGGATGGTAAAGCTGCCTTAAACAAGTTACAAGAGGCAGATTTCGACCTCATTTTGTCAGACATTAAAATGCCAGTCATGAATGGCATTGAACTCCTGGAAGCAGCACGCCTAAAAGCGCCAGATACCCATGTCATTATGATGACAGCCTTCGGTACGATCGAAGACGCTGTAGAAGCTATGAAAAAAGGCGCTTACGATTATGTTCAAAAAGGATCTGCAGATCCTGCAGAAATAGAATTTGTAGTCGAACGAGCATTAAAATTCCAAGCTGCACAATTAGAAAATAAGCGCCTGCGATCCGAATTGAAAGAAAAATATAGTTACGGAAATATGGTGGGAAAAGCACATAACATGGAGCAAGTTTTTGATTTGATCGGTACAGTAGCGGACAGCCGAGCAACCGTTTTAATTACGGGAGAAAGTGGTACGGGTAAAGAATTAGTAGCACGAGCACTTCACTACAATAGCTCTCGGTCTACCTCTCCATTTATAAGGATCAATTGCGCTGCTCTTCCTAAGGATTTGATGGAAAGCGAATTATTCGGCCATGAAAAAGGTGCTTTTACAGGTGCCATTAAACAAACACGTGGTCGCTTTGAGATGGCCGACGGCGGAACGCTCCTCTTAGACGAAATCAGTGAGATCGACCCAGGTCTTCAAGCAAAATTGTTAAGAGTTTTGCAAGAGCGCGAATTCGAACGGGTTGGCTCTTCCCAAACAATAAAAGTCGATGTTCGAATTGTAGCCACTACCAACCGCGACCTACAAAAAGAAGTAAAGGCCGGAAATTTCCGTGAAGACTTGTTTTATAGGCTCAACGTCATTGAAATGGCTCTACCACCACTTCGTGAACGAAAAGAGGATATTCCAGCTCTTGTCCAAAACTTTATCGCAAAATTCAATGAGGAAAATGGTAAAACTATCGAAGGAGTAGACGACAGAACTGTGGAGTCATTACTACAATACGATTGGCCGGGGAATATCCGTGAATTAGAAAATTACACAGAACGTGCAGTCGTCGTAGCACAGGGGCCAAAATTAGCATTAACTGACTATCCTCGACGTCTCCAAGACGGACCGAATCCCTCAACGGGAGATGGAGGCATCAAAGTTGGCATGACGGTCCATGAGATGGAGCAACGTCTGATCATGACAACACTAGAGTCCTGTAAAGGCAACCGTACTGATGCTGCTAACTTGTTAGGTATCAGTACTCGCACACTCAGGAATAAACTCCATGAATACGGAGAAATGAGCGCATTTAAAGAAAGCGATCAAAAAGAAACAATAACTGCAAAAGAAGTAGCTGTGGCCGCTGGATAGGCTATTAACTTACTCCGTGGGATCCTGTATTACTAAGTAACGGCGGACAATAAATTTTCCGCCGTTACTTAGTTTAGTTTCCTATTTAGGCCCTTTGATATAAGACCTTTGATATTTTCCTACTGTCCGAAATTGCAATTTTTTCGACTCTCCTACTATCGAATAAACTCCCACAAAAATCTTCAAAGCGGCTCATCCCTATACAACCTAACTTATAGTTTTTGTTCTCGACAAAAACAAACTTTTTTGCATCGGGTCAGGAAATTTGGCAACTTAACTATCTAGAAAATAGAATAGCTTTATTACAAACGAACAAATGGCTCAGTTAAGGTTATTTTCTTTAATCGTTTTTACACATATATATCGTGGATGTAGAAACAGATATTATGGTGTTTCAAAAAGCCATAATTCAGACACACTTAAAATGGAGTTTGACTTGTTTTGGATGGTTTTCCTGTTCGACTAGTAGAAAAATATCAATCTAAAAACAGAACTTGGGTGGCTATACGGTCGACTGGAGAGAATATAACGCGAGGTCGTGTATCTTTTCTAGATAATGATCAGAATTCAATTAAGATTGAATTGGAAGATGTTAATAATCGCGAAGTATTGATTACATCCAAATTATGCGAACGTGGAATTCATTTCCTCAACGAGCGTTTTTCCAATATTTCAGAGGCAGAAAACATCTCCCTTTTGGAATATTTTTGTAGTTTTTCTTTCGTTTTCCTTCGCGGTAATGAAAAAATAGTTAGCCTTGAAGATAAAACCCTCTATGTCAATTCCGACTTTGCTCCACAATTAGGCGTAAAATTAGACAAGAAAAAATGTGACTTAATTTCTGATCGCTTCGACAATGTAAAAGGATTAGAAATTCTTTTAGCCCTTGCTCAGCTATGGGCCATATTAATTCACTCCAAAAAAACCATGAGGGAATCTTTACACATAACCCTAAGTGCCTATGCCACACTATCAATAAATGAGCAAGCTCGTCTAAGAAGTATTCTGGAAGCTCAAATCATCGATAGTGGTGATGTTTTTAGTCTTTTCTTAGACAGAGCATCGAAATTAGCTCCTGAGAATAAAGACTCAAAAGTTTGGCATGATCTTCAAATAACTTGGCTGTTCGGGCAAGATCGTTTGGATATCCCGTACGATCGGATAGCCGCTCGCGAAATACTGGCGAGTGAAATAGACTTAGATGAGAAAAGGTTACGACTTTTTGAAGTCCTAAGAGACTACGACCATTCCATTGAAAAAAACAATATTACGCGTATTTCAAGACAAATAAGGACTAAACGTCAAGATCTTATTTTTGGCCGGATGAGTAGAGCTTTTCACAATCAAGCTACACTGTTTGCAAATGCCGTTTTATTAAAGCCTTCTAAGGAAATGGCCTCTTTAGCAGAAGAGATTTCGAAAGCTTCAAACAAACATCCGTTACTGGAACCTGCCACCGAAGCTTTACGACTTTTACTCCTTAGTGCGGATGAAATAGCTCTTACCCAACTTGAAGGCGCTTGCGAGCGTTTTGAAGATGCTGTTTTAGAAGTTCACCAAGCAGAGGCCTTGTCAGCTTTACAGCCCTATCGGGAGCAAGTCGAAGATCATTCTGATGAACTCAAAATTGATCAATTAAGTGTTATCGACCAACAATCAATTGCAACACAGACCATAACTCGACTTGAAACCGTCCAGCAGATTAGATCTGCTGCAATACAAACAAAAAATCGTAATGCCGCCTATGTCGTAATCAGCCAACGACCATCGCCGACTGGCTCTCACCTCCTAATAAAAATCAACGAATTTGAAGAGCCTTATCTAGGTAAAGCAGAAAATCTAAAAAAGCTTGTTAGATTAGCTGGGGAACGTATATACAGCAGTCCCGATTATCGATGGTTGGAGCAGGCCGATCATTGGATAGAGGCAATTCCATTGTTTATAAAGGAGCAGATCTCTATAGAGAATGGACAAGAAACGACACGGACTGTTGTAGATATTGCGAGTATGGAGGAGTCTTTTCGCGAAGAAATGGCAGATCATTGGGCTTTAAATATCCACCGAATATTAATCAATGACTTCGTTGCCATAGCAAGAGAATTAATGAGCCCTGATACAAAAACCGAAATCGAGCGTTGTGAGAAAGCTAAATCTGAATTTGATCGAAATGAAATAATTTCTGTCGCTTCCTTCTTGCAGTCGCTTTATAAAGACCAGCACGAAATGATCCATCTCAGAATAGAAGAAGAAGATTCTAGTCCATTTACTGCGATGAGACAAATTCTACTTGGATCCGATAGTCCAGCACAGTTACTGCGTAAGAAAGTAGTTTCTGAAGATAAAACATGGGAAGAAGCTGTTAAAGAAACCTCCTCCCAATTTGAGCTGAAAATTGATAGTAGCGAATGGACTTTAGATTCTATAGAAACCGATATTCCGCATCGAGAGCTCCCTACCCTGCACGTCCTGACTACACAATCCGCTGGTATGACTGAAGGTTATATCAGGACATGGTTAGAAGAGTCAATGGCTCTCTTTAATATCGTCTCGGCGTCAGATCTGCACGACAAAGTTAAAGAGCGTCAAACCGAATATAAGCAACGTATTCTCAGGCTTGGGCACCAAATAGTAAACGAGTTGGGGATTTGGGTCGAAGTTGAAGAGATGGCCGCACGTGAGCATATAGAAGAGGATGCGGCTCTTTTAAAAGTTGTAAATGGTAATCGGCGGGTTCAAAAAGAATTATCTGTACTCGGAACTCTCGTCACACATTTAAAGCTTGAATCAGATCCTACATTCGAGTTACCTATTGTAGCAAAAATCTTCAACGAAAATGTTGATCAATTCAAAACAAAAGCCTTGCAAGAAGTAGTAGAGCGCAATGGAGATGAGCTCAAGAAATCGCTTCGGGAACATCTACGAAGTAATTCCCTCGTCAGTGAGACAGAGGGATTGTTATCTGTCGTCGAATCAGACTCGCTTTATTCTAAAGATCTTGAGACCTATATGCGATTCGAAGCTAGGCAGGCCGCTCTTGATTTGTTGGATTCACAAAATCCATCCTTTTGCCTTTCGCAGCAGACCGACGAGTTTTTACGCCGCTATGGTAGGCTCTCTAAAACTACGGCCAGAAAGGAGATAGTAAGTGAACTCGGCTTAAATTCGCAGGCTCTAAATCCCCTCTTTTACTTCCAAGCTACTGGCGCAAACAAGCGGTATAATTTGATCTATACTCCCAGCAGAGTCGATTTAGGTCACCGCGAACGAGAATCCGTTGAAACTTGGTCACAATGGGTAGGCGGAGCAGATCGATATGCAGCTCAGGTTGGCAGACGTGTATACGGTCTAATCAACAAATCAGTACAAGGCTATGAAAATCTAACTCAGCCAGAATTATTGAAGACAGGTGAAAATGCTTCGATGAGTTCACATTTCGCTTTTTCTAATGCTCTCTCGCTAATGACAACGGCAGCTGGATACGGAGACATTGAAGAAATGGGCGACCAAATGAGTCGTCGAAAAGATCGTCTTATACACCCTGCAGGCGAAGGTTATGGAGGATATTGTGTCCCAAAAGATGGTTTGTTTTTGGAATTTGTCCTTACGCTACAAAGAGGAGAGAAACTTCGGCAAATCGGGCTATCAGATGACCAGCATTCCCGTGCCGTCAAATGGGCAAATGATGCAATAGAAAAAAGAAAAGATTTCGATACTGATTTTGAATGGGAACAGTGGTGTCGGGAAATCTTAAAAAAGAATGCCGCAGATCAATCGAGCATTTTCCAACCAACACGCATTGCACAAGTTTTAGATGGATTAGGGAAACCAGAACTCCACAACCCCTTTCGAGTTATGACCAGTATGATCGCCGAATGGGGAATACACAAAATGGTAGCAGGCGCGGAGCATGTAAACAGATTTATGCCTTTTTTTAAAACTTGGCTTATACGCCAATCGGTTATTGAATCAGCGCTTCGAAACACAAAAAATCAGCCACAAACTACGAAATTCATTGTAGTTTTGTCGGCCGAATATAAACCAGATACACAAGACGGTCGATTTTCCGCCGGAATGCGAAAATTCGAGATTATGGCTGGAACCGGTAAGCATTTACACTACTCCTTAGACAGGGAAGGGCAGGCATTAGCCACCCTCATTTGTGAAGGATTTGAGGCCCTCTCGGCTTCCGGAAAGAATCAGATAATTGAAGAATTGTTAGGGGGGAAAACTGGGATTCCTGATTTTAAACAATTGTCATCCATTTTTCCAAACCAAGAGTCTCCAGCAGAAATCCGAATGGTTTCACCAACGGGATTATCCACCCAAGATCTGATGAATTATACCAGTGATACGGAATTAGAAAATTTAGCCAATAAGGCAGAAAATGTGCTTTTAGAGGCAGGATTCAGCGAAGCTGAAATTGAAGCTAATATGCAGGTTCACGGTACAAATCTTTTTAATTGGAATCACCGTAACCCAATAGACCCGAAAAAAAAGGAGAATATCAATACTGAACTGGGAGGTACTTTACATGCGCTCCACTTAAGTATCGTTGGGCCAGATTACGATTATGAACACGCTCTACAAGGTGCTGATGTGTTAGACGTAGGGATCCCTCATCAGAGTCTTTTAGAGCTTATAGAAGACCCTGGTCGACTATGTGACTTAATGTTGGAAGGACATCCTAATAGTGCCCTTTCAGTTGTAGATGGTGCCTCAGGTGCACGCAGACGGGCCATGAATCGTTTCGACGTAATGCTTTTCTTTGCCGCAGCAGAGCAACGGGGACATGAGGGAGTCTACTCCTCAATAGGACTTGGTCAACAAACGATTGAAGCTTGGCGCCAAACAATGCGTCGTCATCGCCGAAGAGCTGAATTATTAGGAACCGCTATTTGTAACGAACACATAAAAGAAGCCGAAAAAATATTTCATGACATAACTAATGAAATTATTCAGGAACAAGAAGTTGAATTAGGCCTTGATGAAGCTGCTAAATTACAACGGTTCGGACGCGACAGACCTCGAGATCGTCAAATAGCAAAATTACTTTCTGACATTGGCTCCGGAATGACTTTAGCTCAACTCGAATTCGATTTTTTCTTAGCATTAGGTGGTATCTTTCTTCTAAATGGAAAAACGAAAAGTGATATATTTTATTACCGCGAACAATTCGAGCGTACCGTAACAAGCATATCCAAAAAACAAAAACTCGACCCAACACGATCATTGAACGAATTTTTGTATACGCAGCTTGTGCCTCAGATAGAAGAATTTCGAGAAGAAAAAGGAATTGAAAGTTCTAATAAAGCTGCCGAAGAAAGTCCTAAAATAGCCATCGAGGCTCGCAGGCAACTAGCCGAAAGAATCTCTCAAGCAAGAGCGTTGAATGAGAGACAACGCGCCTTCGATGAAATTCAACAGGAGAAAACTTCCTTCGAGTTATCATTCAAAGCTGCTATAGATGCCATTGGTGGAGAAAAGATACAACCGCCAATCAGTGAACAAGCATTTGGACATTTCTGTGCTCACGTTCGAAATGCTTTTATTGCGATCGGTAATATGTATTCCAATGAGGACAATCCAGAAGAAACGAAACTTTTTTTTGAACATATTTCAACACTTTTCAATGGCCGACAAATTGACATAGATGTATGGAAGTCTATCTCTGGCGGATATGAAGATATCGGAGATTTAGGTCGTATTGCTCAAAAAATAGTTGAGCGCACAAACCAAAATAAAATCAACCTTAGCGAGCGAGACACGCATTTAGAGCGTATTGCGAAAGCAGGTCAACTTCTCTACGGACTATTTGCTATAGAATCTACGATAGGCGCTACGCACCAATCAGATGCCGAGCGCAACATAGAAACCTTGTGGAGAAACTTAGCAGAATTTTTTGCAGAAACTATTAACGATCACTTCTACGAATATAGGCCTTGGATATTTGACCGTGGCATAGGCTATGATCACTATAACAGCCAAGATTTATATAAACTTTCTGTGGATCACCATACATGGCTTTACACCTATCTACGTAGCGTGATATGTCACTTCACTGACATAGCCGACCTTAACTCCGGCGAACAAGACATTCTACTTGGCAACACTCTTTTGGATAGCCCATGTCAAGCTATTGGGGCCGAGGCAGACAACCTAACAGAACAGCAATGGCGCTGCTACGGACAATTAAGGGAAATTGCCTTTATACGAAATGACGGATTTTCTATCCCACCGATCTTTGCAGAATTCGATCCTGATCTAATCTCCTCAAGCACCCGGGTTAACCATGTCTTTGCAACTCCGGTCGGGCGCACTCACTATTCAAGAGCTTTGAGCGAAGGTCCTACTCTGACTCGTGAATTAGAAAATAAAGGAGAAAGGGGAGCCAATCTGATTATCAGTAGGAGCCTTAAGATTAAAGAGGGGCAACCTCCAGTAGCCTATATCGAGAGTGGACATCTTTTTGTCGATAAAGAAACGTATACCAAGGCGCTTCAGCGCCATAAAGGTCTAACAAAAAACGATGCGGTAAGTAGCGCAGCGAAAGTATCGAAAAAAGGTATTAGAATTGCTGCCGTCTTTAATCGTCCAGTGTTGGCAGCCTTGGTATTCCCTTTTCACGGAGACCCTCTCTACAGTAGTGGTCGCCTTGAAGATTGCGGTTTTCCTTATACGATTCAATCGCTATTTCACACATGGACTACTTATGACAAGGCAAAATATCCAGATATCTTTCCGCCTACATCTCAGGTAGATATACCTGAAGAAATCGATTGGTTGGCGGAATATGGAAATGGGCTTGATGAAGATATCGTCAAAAAATGGATTGCTGAAGGGATACCCAACGGGCAATATCCTGGCTTAATTCAATTTTCCTGTAAACATCGTGTCATTATAGCTAAAGATGCTGGAGGATCGGGTGGCCGCGGTATGAGAGTCTTTAAACTACGACTTATTAATGGTTTCATTGATCCTATAGTCCTCAATGAAGCTGTAGATTTCATATATCAACTTTCACTTAAAGGCAATATATCAGTACAAGAGGTCGTTATTTCTTCACCAGAATATTGGGCAACCGAGGAATTCATAAATAACTTTATTGGACGCCAAATTATCGACTGGGGTAGTTCAGTAGAACGCGACCGTCGACCTAGAACCCGTATATATGGATCGCATCGCATAATCTTATCTACCGAAAAACCCAATGCCGCAGATACCAAAGAACGCTGGAACATATCTCATTGGATCACACTTAATAGTAAACAATTAATCACCAACGTCGGCCGAGGCGGTAACCTTGATTTATTTGAGGAGAAAATAGTTCAGGAAAAACATAAGAAAGTTATTTTTGAACGTTTAGCAGAAGCAGGACGAAATGTTATGGATGCGCTCAGTGCCTATGAAAATAGAGCAGCGAGCAATTATGAACACGAAACCGGAAGGAAGATAGGTTCAGATTTGACTGGCTTGTCCTACGGTATCCCAAGATACATGATGTTGGATTTTCTCATTGCCCCTATTTTTGATCAAGCTGGAGAATTAGTTGACATCCAACCAGACTTCGATGAAATGGGTCAACGAAAAGGTTCGCTTTATATCTTACGACATGAAGAAAAAGTCTTCAGTGCACAGATATGCGATTGGAGAATAGTCTTAGTTGAACCCAATATTGGCCTTGGTCTTTGGGACCGAGTTGCCATTCGTGAAGAAATCCTTGAGCAAGAACGATGCACCAAAGACAAACTTCCGTTTAACCCAGATGCGGTAGGACAACAGGCACGTCTCGTTTTAGCAGATCTTACTCGAGCAGGTGCCGATTATCTTGACGTATTAGGTCAAACAGAAGTTTCTAAATAAGTTTTGAACAAGAATTGGAATTATGCTCTCAAACGAGCGAAAAAAGCACTAAACATTAAAACAGATCGCTTGCTCAAAGCTGAGGAATTCAGCATAGCTTTCAAATACGCATTTTCGAATGGTAAGCCGACTATAGATATCTTGTCTGATTTGGAAAAAATCATTCCTACTTACACACACGAAGAGGAAGCTTTCAAGGCGCTGAAAGACTGCCCAAAATACCGAGCTCGAATTTTAGAAATTTCGCGTGAAAGCAAAAACAGTGAAGCATTAGCTCCAGAATTGTTAATATATCCTCAATCCGTCGGCTCTCAAAAAATAAAAAAATGGACTCCGGGAAAATTTTTTCATGGAATTATTTGTGCAGACATGCATCTTTTTACAAACGAATTTTATGCTTTAGTAGTGGATGCTTTTGCTTCTGATTCTTCCGCAGAGGGTCACATAAGATTTAACCTCTTAGGTCTAAAAGATTCGTGGGTAAATGAAAAAGGCTGCGTAACTAGAGCCATTCTCGTTGATTTTGAACATCTGCGATTAATCGAAACTGAC
>MDTG01392045.1_pt1 | contig 13482 bp, 9 predicted proteins | sample 811421 | NCBI WGS metagenome assembly MDTG01 (sample SAMN05326645, study PRJNA326480) | marine metagenome | isolation source: seawater | place: Pacific Ocean: South East | collected 2011 | reverse complement strand
TTTTGGCACTTTACCGCCACTACGTGCGGAACTCTGCCGTTACCTTGGACGAGAAGCCTCCGAGCATTACAAAATTCATGGCTCGATTTCGACATCTACAGAAACTCAACTACCCGATTCGGGTAGCTACCGCCCCTCAAGGAACCTTATTAGGCTATGCGTACGTATTTCCATTTCGTGAGAAAGCTGCATTCCGGAAAACAGTTGAAAGTTCAATCTATCTTGGGCCAGCCTCACTCGGAAAGGGCTTAGGAAGTGCGCTCCTTGCAGACCTCATAGGGTGCTGCATAGAGAGAGAACTGTCGGAAATAATTGCCGTGATCGCCGATTCCGGTGCCGAGGCCTCGCTCGCACTACACCGCAAATTTGGATTTATCGAGTCAGGTCGAATGGGAAAAGTGGCCCATAAATTTGGAAGGCCTATAGGAATTATAATGATGCAGAAATCCCTCACCCGATAGCACCCGACAATCATTTATTACGGACGGTTACGCCCAAGAGATGACTGACGTCCACGGGCCAAATATTGTTGAGCACAAGATGGCACCGGTAGGTCCGGCCTAGGCTCGATGGGGAGAAACTAATGACCGAACAATGGAAATTTGAAACCAAGCAGATTCATTCTGGAGCTGAATCTGACCCAACAACGAACTCTCGCGCTACGCCTATATATAGAACTACCGCATATGTTTTCGATAATTCTGAGCATGCTGCAAATCTTTTCGCTTTGGCGGAGTTTGGGAATATCTACTCCCGAATAATGAATCCAACTCAGGAGGTTGCGGAGAAAAGGATTGCCGCTCTTGAGGGAGGAACAGCTGCCTTGTTGCTGTCCTCGGGCCAAGCAGCCACGACGAATGCAATATTGAACATCGCTCAGTCAGGCGACCACATCGTCAGCTCCTCGTCGATTTACGGCGGAACTTACAACCTCTTCAAGTACACGCTGCCAAAATTAGGAATAGAGGTCTCTTTCGTCGAGGACCAAGACGACCTGTCCGCTTGGCAAGATTCTATTCAGCCAAATACAAAAGCATTTTTTGGCGAAACGATCGCTAATCCGCGAATCAATATCCTCGACATTGAGGGAGTAGCAGCGGTAGCCCATTCGAATGGGTTGCCGCTGATTGCCGACAACACTGTAGCCAGCCCCTATCTCATAAGGCCCCTGGAGCACGGAGCCGACATAGTTGTGCACTCCGCTACCAAATTTATTGGAGGACATGGAACAGTCGTTGCTGGGGCAATTGTCGATGGGGGGAAATTTCCCTGGTCGGAGCACAAGGGTCGGTTCCCCGGACTTACCGAACCGGACCCCAGCTACCACGGTGCGAGTTACACTAAAGCCTTGGGAGATGGGATCGCTTTCATCATCAAAGCTCGCGTTCAGCTTCTGCGCGACCTTGGAGCTGCGATCTCGCCCGACAACGCTTTTGGCCTGATTCAAGGAGTCGAAACGCTAAGTATGCGAATGGACAGACACTGTCAAAACGCACTTGCGGTTGCCCGCTGGTTGGAACAGCACGAGCAGGTTGCTGGAGTCAACTATGCTTCTCTACCCTCCAGTCCGTGGTTTGAGGCAGCTCAAAAATACGCTCCCGCCGGAAGCGGCGCAGTCCTTTCATTCGAGATCGTGGGAGGAGTCGAGGCAGGAAAAGCTCTTGTGGATAGCGTTAAGATGTTCAGCCACGTAGCGAATATTGGCGATGTTAGGAGCCTGATTATTCACCCCGCATCCACCACTCACTCCCAACTCACCCCGGAGCAACAACTCACCACAGGTGTAACACCCGGCCTGGTGCGACTGTCAGTTGGGTTAGAGCATATTGATGACATTCTTGACGATTTAGATTCGGGCTTTAGAGCAGCCCAAAATACTGTGCAAAACTAGAGTTGGCTGAGTTTCATTTTAGTCAGCCTCGAAATGGCCTGCGGCCTGCAAGCTAGTAGGAGAGAATTGACCCAAAATGGATTGGCAATTACCCTCGGAATCTATTCCGACTGATTTTGTTTCAGAAGAAATGCAGTCCAGCCTTCGAGGAGCACCTCCGGTAACCGGAGCTTGGCGGGATGGAGATCATCTTGGAAGCCGCCTCTTTTCTCAACTCGGGGTCTTCACGACCGAAAATGGCCCGACTATCCCGCACGTTCGGATAGCCTATGAAAAATTTGGAAACCTTAACGCCGAAAAGTCAAATGCAATACTTCTGTTCCATGCATTGACCGGGGATTCTCATGTAACAGGCGCTGCAGGAGCTGGGCATCCAACCGCGGGTTGGTGGTCGTCAATTGTGGGTTCCGGCCGAGCAATTGACCCTGAAGATTGGTGCGTGATAGTGCCAAATGTTTTGGGAGGATGCCAGGGGTCCACCGGTCCATCATCCCCGTCACCGGACGGCAAAGAGTGGGGTTCCAGATTTCCCTACCTTACAATTCGGGATCAAGTCAACGTAACCGCAAGGTTTGTGAAAAGTCTAGAGATTGAAAGGTTTGCCGCAGTAATTGGCGGGTCAATGGGAGGAATGCATGCCTTGGAGTGGGCAATTATGTTCCCAAATTCTTATGATCGGCTTGCCCTAATTGCCTCTTCGGCTGCCACGAGTGCTGATCAACTTAGCGGTAATTCGCTCCAGCAGGAGGCGATCAAGGTGGACCCAAATTTTTACGGAGGTGACTACTACGATGCTGATGAGGGCCCCGTGCGCGGTCTAGCTCTCGCACGAAGAATGGCGCTCCTAAACTATCGTTCATCTGCCGAACTGAATGGCCGGTTCAATCGGGCCTGGCAGAGCCATGTCTCTCCCCTTGGAGACAACGGTAGATTCGCGATCGAGAGCTATTTGGACTTCCATGGGAACAAATTCACCCGTCGATTTGACGCCAACAGCTACTTAGTTTTGGTGGACGCTATGAACTCTCACGACATCGAGCGAAATCGCGAGAGCAGATCGAAACTTCTCAGCACTATACGTCAGCCAACCCTAATCTTAGGAATCACAAGCGATCGGCTTTTTCCTATCGAACAGCAAAAAGAGTTAGCCTCCCATATTCCAGGGTCGATAACTGGGGACCGGGCTTTCTCGTTTAGTTCCAAGTACGGACATGACGGGTTTCTGATTGAGGAAAAAAAGGTCGGGCAAGCTTTGCGCAGACTTTTAGGCACAAGCCCCCCAGGATAGTTTGGGCGTTTTGGAAAATTCCGGCCTGAACTGCGGCAGTCTAACGGCGAGTAGTAGCATCTCTAACTTCCCCAACCAGTTGCTCGATTACATCCTCAAGGAAAAGCACTCCCGCAGTCTGCCCGCCTTGTCTCAAGACCTTGACCACGTGGCTGCCAGTATTCCTCAAGGTCGCGAGTGCATCTTCCAACTTGACCGATTGGTCAAGGGCAACCAAATTTCGAATCCGTCGCGGTGGCACCGGATAATCGGTCTCACTGCTATCGATATCTAATAAATCCTTGACATGGACGTAACCCGTCGGATCACCTTCCAAATTGATCAGCACGTATCTGCTAAAGCCCCTCTGGGATACTGCATTCTGAACATCACGCGGACTTGCTTCATCTGGAAGCGTAATTAGGTCTTCCATGGGAATAGTCAGGTCCTGAACAGTTTTTGTAGTGAATTTGAAGGCTGCACTCAAAGCACCGGACCTATCAGAAAGGAGTCCAGTCTTGGTTGACTCCTCGACAATGCTTGCAACTTGATCAAGCGTATATGCACTAGTAGCTTCAGCCTTTGGAACAACTCCTGTAAGTCTGATGATCCCATTTGCAACCGCATTCATGGTTCTTATTACGGGAGAGATAAGGCGAGAGATAAAGACAAGGGAGGGGGCCAAGACGAGTACTGCGCGGTCTGGCAGAGAAAATGAGATATTTTTCGGGACCATTTCTCCCAGGACAACGTGTAGGTAGGTTACAAAAAGAAGCGCCAGAACGAAAGCAGTGGAGGAGACAATGGCCGACGGCAGTCCAATCGCGCCGAGGGGGCCCTCAAGGAGATGGTGAACAGCGGGTTCTGAAACCAAAAGTATGAGCAATGAACATACCGTTATGCCGAGTTGTGACGTCGCAAGCATGAGTGAAGCATTTTCCATGGCATACAGGGAGATTTTGGCCCGCTTGCTTCCGGCTTCAGCAAGCGGCTCAATCTGTGACCTCTTTGCTGCAATAACGGCAAATTCCGCGCCAACAAAAAAAGCGTTACCAAGTAGCAAAACCGCTAGCCACAGAAGCCCCTCCCAATCAGTCACTCGGATTCCTCCTCTGAATCAATCGTCCGCGGTGTAAACCGGACGCGATCAATTCGGCGGCCCTCGATGCGCTCGACTCGAAATTCCCCGCTCGAGATATCCACAGTGTCTCCGACCTCCGCCATTCTCCCCAGTTGCTCAAGAATAAATCCGGCTAACGTCTCGTAAGGTCCGTTTCGGGGGACATCAACACCCGTGCGTTCCGAGAGTTCATCCGGCCGTAATGCAGCAGGAAAGGTAAACCAGTCTCGGGCTCTAACCACGTCAAGAGAAGCACGATCGTGCTCGTCGGAGACCTCTCCAATTAGCTCTTCGACCAAGTCTTCTAAGGTAGCTATTCCTGATGTTCCGCCATACTCGTCAACCACAATCGCGACTTGATAGCCTCGGCCTCGGAGTTCAGTTAGTAAAAGGTCCAAGGTCATAGTTTCGGGGACTCGAATTACTTCGGATTGGAGAGCCGAGGCAGGTACTTCTGAACGCTTCTCTGCGGGAACAGCGACCGCCTGTTTCACATGAACAATCCCGCGGATCTCGTCAATTGATTCGTCAATTACCGGGAAACGCGAATACCCTGTCTTTTTCGCCAGCATAATAACGTCTTGAGCTGTTTGGCTTCGATGCACGGATTCCACTTTTGTTCGGGGTGTCATAACATCTATTGCGGTTCGAGATGAAAATTCAATCGTCCGGGATAGCAGATTTGCAGTGTCTCCCTCTAATAGACCCTCTAAAGCGGAGCGCTGAACCAGGCTGGATAGTTCATCGGCAGTCCGAGCCGCCGACAACTCCTCTTTCGGCTCAATCCCTATTAGATGGAGAACTCGATTGGCGGTTCCGTTCAAGACGAAGATAAAGGGAGTGAATAACCATGTGAAAGCTACCTGCAGGGGGACAAGGACCCGCGCGGTCTGGCGCGGAACCGAGAGAGCAAAATTCTTAGGCACGAGTTCGCCAAAAATCATCGAAATGAGAGTGGCAAGCAAAATCCCTAAAATTCCCCCCACGGGACGAACAATTTCCTCCGGAATACTCGCACTTAACAAGGGCCCCGACAGCATCGACGAAATTGCGGGCTCCATAGTGAATCCAGTCAAGAGAGTGGTGAGAGTGATACCCAATTGAGCACTCGAAAGATGGGTTGAAGTCCGCTTAAGAGCTCGTATAGTTACGGAGAGACCTCTCTCTCCCCTGGCTCGCCGAGCCTCTAAATCCACCCGGTCGAGGTTAAGTAAGGCGAATTCACTGCCGACGAAAACACCCGTTCCGAGAGCCAGTGATACCCCCACGAGGAACAATGCCAGGTCCGGACTCATCTGAGGCCCACATTTCGGGCACCCCAGCCCGCCGGGAGCTCAATCAGAGATACGGACATAAATCGATGCATGTCATAGAGAAGATTAGCAGTCTATTAATTCCGTTTGTTCATAGTGGAGGAACTTCACAGCGAACCCACTAGGCTAGAGAATAAGAAAAAATCGATTTTGGGAGTGAGCAGAAAAGCGTGTCAAATGACGACACCGTAGAAAACGAGACAGAAGCCGTCGTCGAGTTTGGGGCCAATGAATGGCTCGTCGATGAGCTTTGGAATTTGTATCAAGAGGATCCAAATCTGGTTGAAAAAAGTTGGTGGCCATTCTTCAAAGAGAGAGAGGCTAAGTCCTCGGAGGCGGCCGACACCGACGCTGAAAATCACGATTTGTCTTCAGGCGACGGGGAGGACTCGAATCCAGCAACTTCGCCGGTTGCAAAAACGACCTCTGCCGCACCGAGAGAGCAGCCTATCCCAGCAGAGGCCCCATCGACCGCTACCGGCATGGTTCCGGCAATATTGGAAGAAGACGCTGCCGTTTCTGTTGACCTAGTAAATCCTCTTAAAGGACTAGCCAAGTCGCTCGCTGCAAATATGGACAAGAGTCTTGTTGTTCCCACTGCCACCAGCGTACGAACCATTCCGGCCAAACTGATGATCGATAACCGTATTGTAATAAACAACCATCTTCGTCGCACGCGAGGAGGCAAAGTGTCTTTCACCCACCTAATCGCGTGGGCAATGATTAAGGCTTTAGAGAGTCTTCCCGAACAAAACGTCTTTTATGACGTGCGGGATGGGAAGCCGGTTGCGGTTCATCCAGCAAACATTAACTTAGGTATAGCTATCGACATTCCCAAGCCTGATGGATCACGGGGTCTTGTTGTACCCGGCATTAAGCGCGCTCAACAGCTAGGTTTTGCAGAATTCCTGGCCAGTTACGAAGAGGTGGTGCGCCGAGCTCGCCGGGGCGAACTGACCACAGATGATTTTGTAGGGAACACCGTTTCTCTCACCAACCCTGGAGGAATTGGCACAGAGCACTCCGTGCCTCGACTGATGGAGGGCCAGGCCTGCATCATTGGGGCAGGAGCGCTGCAGTACCCGGCCGAATTCCAGGGTTCTTCTCAGCGCAACCTTGCCGACATGGGTATTGGTAAGACCATTACGCTAACTTCAACTTACGATCATCGAGTTATTCAGGGGGCTGGCTCAGGCGAATATCTGAAAAAAGTCCATGAGCTATTAATCGGAGGTTTCAATTTTTATGAGGAAATATTCTCGTCCTTGAGAATTCCCTACATGCCAATTCATTGGGCAGAGGACATTGCTGTCGACACATCCGATAACATTAACAAAACTTCTCGGGTGCAAGACCTCATTAATGCCTTTAGGGTCCGAGGGCACCTCATGGCGGATACCGACCCCCTTGAATATCGTCAACGATCTCACCCAGATCTTGAGATCGAGAGCCACGGACTGACCTTTTGGGACTTGGATCGGGATTTCGTCACCGGCGGCTTTGGGTCGAAACGAACCATGCTTTTGCGAGAAATTCTCGGGGTCCTCCGTGACTCCTACTGCCGGACAACGGGTATCGAGTATATGCACATTCAGGACCCTGAACAGCGGGACTGGTTTCAGAATGTTCTCGAGCGGCCATATGAAAAACCTGACCACGCCGCCCAAATGCGAATTCTATCCAAACTGAATCAGGCGGAAGCATTCGAAACTTTTCTTCAGACAAAATATGTCGGTCAGAAGCGCTTTAGTTTGGAGGGCGCCGAGTCAGCGGTCAGTATCGTCGATGAAATTTTGCAAGCTGCCTCCGATGCCGAGCTTGACGAAGTTGCTATTGCCATGGCCCATCGGGGCAGACTAAATGTGCTAGCGAACATTGCCGGGAAGACATACGGACAAATATTTCGGGAATTTGAAGGCACGCAAGACACGGGAAGTGTGCACGGGTCGGGAGATGTCAAATATCACCTGGGCACCGAAGGCCTTTACACAAGCCCCAATGGTGGCCAAATCCCGGTCTATCTAGCGGCAAACCCGTCTCACCTCGAGGCGGTGGACGGGGTTTTGGAGGGAATCGTCAGGGCCAAACAGGACCGTAAGGAGATAGGGAGATTCGGTGTTTTGCCAGTCTTAATTCATGGTGATGCTGCCATGGCGGGACAAGGAGTTGTTCTAGAAACCCTCCAAATGTCTCAATTACGAGCCTATCGGACCGGCGGAACAATACACATAATCGTCAACAATCAAGTTGGATTCACTACGCTCCCTCATGATGCTCGGACTTCCGTATACGCTTCAGATGTCGCGAAAACTATTCAAGCTCCCATTTTTCACGTAAATGGAGACGACCCCGAGGCCGTGTTGAGGGTAGCTGAAATTGCCTTCAACTACCGGCAACAATTCAAGTCAGACATCGTAATTGACCTGCTTTGTTATCGGCGGAGAGGTCACAATGAGGGAGACGATCCATCCATGACGCAACCCTTGATGTATGACCTCATCGAGGCAAAGCGCAGTGTTCGAACCCTTTACACCGAGGCCCTCGTTGGACGCGGTGACATAACAGAGGAAGAGCTCGACGCCGCTCAAAGAGATTTTCAAAATCGACTTGAGGAGGCCTTCCAGGAAACACATGCGGTTCAAACAGGTGCGATCTCAGTTGTTTCGGAGGATCAAGGAGCTGTTGCGGGGGTTGACCGCCCAACCTCGCAGAGGGAAGACGGCTCCTCTGGGGAGCCGGAGAGCACGGGAATTGAATCATCTGTGCTTAGTCTCATTGGAGAAGCTCATGGAAATATCCCACCCGGATTTACGGTTCACCCAAAACTCCAGTCGTTACTAATGAAGCGTCAGGAGATGTCTCGGTCTGGAGAGGTAGATTGGGGATTTGGTGAACTTATCGCCATTGGTTCTCTGCTTGTTGAAGGAACGCCGGTGCGACTCGTCGGACAAGATGCGCGGCGAGGGACTTTCGTGCAACGCCACGCGGTATTTCACGACCGCTTGAACGGCCAAGAGTGGCTTCCGCTCATGAATCTTTCAGAAAATCAAGCTCGACTTTGGATTTACGACTCTCTTCTGAGTGAATATGCCGCTCTCGCTTTCGAATATGGGTATTCCGTGGAGCGTCCCGATGCTCTTGTTGTATGGGAGGCTCAGTTCGGTGATTTTGCAAACGGAGCCCAGACCGTTATCGATGAATTCATTTCCTCGGCGGAGCAAAAGTGGAGCCAGAGGTCAAGTGTCGTGCTTTTGCTGCCTCACGGTTTCGAGGGACAGGGACCCGACCACTCGTCTGCCCGTATCGAGAGGTTCCTTCAACTGGCGGCAGAGGACAACATGATAATATCTCGCCCCTCAACCCCCGCGTCGTATTTTCATTTGCTCCGCCGTCAGGCCTATGCCAGGCCCAGAAAGCCTCTGATAGTTTTCACTCCCAAAGCGATGCTTCGTCTTAAGGGAGCGACGAGCAGCACGGAAGAATTTACCGCGGGCAAATTTGAACCTGTGCTAGATGATCCAGCAATTGAGGCGGGACAAAACGTAAACAAGGTCCTCCTCGTGGCAGGCAAAATTTACTATGACCTCAAAAATGAAATAGCCAAAAGGGAAATAAAAAATATTGCCGTCGTCCGTCTAGAGCAATTTTATCCGTTTCCCACTGAGGCCATGAAGAAAATTGGGGAGAAATATCGCATGGCTGACTTCGCCTGGGTGCAGGATGAGCCCGAGAACCAAGGTGCCGGCCAATTTGTAGTTATGGAATCGAAAACGGCCGGGATCAATAACCTCACCGTTATTTCGAGACCGCGGTCTGCATCTCCTGCAACTGGTTCATCGAAACGAAGTCAAGCTGAAGCCCAAATAATCATGGACCGTGCCCTGTCGGGATGAATTTTTTTCCGATTATGCCGTCGAAAGTTTCCCAAAGGAGTGCCAGTGGGCAAAACAGTGAACCAACTGAAGAAATCGCAGGAGGGTCCCCAGCCTGTACTCTAGGCAACCGATGAAACTTCCAGATAAATCGCAGGTTTGGAGTGCTCCCGAGCGTCTTACAAGGTTTGACCACTCGATGAGCCTGCCTGGATCAAAATCTCAAACCAATCGGGAACTTGTTTTGGCCGCGCTCGCTGATGGACCATCAGTTTTGCGACGGCCGCTGCATTCTCGTGACACCCATCTGATGCGGAGAGCAATGGAAGCTCTCGGCGCAAAAATATCGGAGCTCGAAACCGAGGGAGTCGACGGAGCCGACTTAAGAATCGAACCAATCAAGACTTACAAAAATATTTCAAGCTCGATTGATTGTGGATTGGCTGGAACAGTAATGCGTTTTGTTCCCCCACTCGCGGCAGCCATAACGGGCGAGATTCATTTTGACGGAGACTTCGAGGCTAAGGCCCGTCCCATGGCCCCCACTCTAAGTGGACTGTTGCAACTCGGCCTCAAAGTTGAGAGCGAGGATCTGGCCTCACTTCCATTTACTGTTATTTCGCGGGAAAACACAAAGAAAAAAGTCATCAGGCTGGATTCCTCTGGGTCTAGTCAGTTTCTCTCAGGATTTTTATTGGTCGGCGCACGCTTGCCGGCTGGCCTCAAAATCACGCACGAGGGTCCCTCGGTTCCGTCAAGGCCTCACATTGAAATGACGATTTCATGCCTGGAGAATAGAGGGGTAGAAATTCAAAATCCGGACCAAAACATTTGGGAGGTCCGTCCTGGCCCTATATCGGGGTGTGACACGACCATCGAATCTGATCTTTCGAATGCAGCACCCTTTTTTGCTGCGGCTGTAATTGTCGGCGGTAAGGTTGAGCTGAAGCGCTGGAGCTCAAACAACAGTCAAGTTGGCTTGGAACTTCCTAAGATACTAGAAAAATTTGGAGCTCAATCCAAAATCACTAACGGAGGAATCAGAATATTCACAGCCTCCGGGGTGCGAGCCGGTCCAGGATACCCCGGAGTTAATCTAGACCTCGCTCACGCGGGAGAGCTAGCCCCCACCCTCATCGCGCTCTCTCTGTTTGCTAAAACCCCAAGCGTTTTCCGCGGAATCGGGCATTTACGAGGCCATGAAACTAACAGGTTGGCGGGTCTGGTAGAAAATATTCGGACCCTGGGTGGCGACGCCGAGGAAACAGCAGATGGTCTGACTGTGAGGCCCCAGCCTCTGCACGGTGGGCTGTGGAAAGCTTTTTCCGATCACAGAATGGCAACTGCAGGAGCAGTCATTGGGCTCGTGGTCCCGGGCGTGGTCGTCGACAATATCGAAAGCACCTCAAAAACTCTGCCGGAATTTGTCGAGCTTTGGGAATCAATGGTCGGAAGAGCCTAGGCATGTCTTACAACAAGTTTGAGTCATACGAAAATTACGAGCCCCGGGTTCGCCAAAAAAAGGGGAGCAGCAAACCTAGGTCAAAAAATCGTCCCCAATATATAGACGCGGTGGATGGAATGGTGATCGGAGTAGATCGGGGCCGCTTCAAGACCATTGTTGCGGAAAATGCATCTGGCGAAACCTCGGTTAACTGCACAAAAGCCAGCGAACTACGTTCCCAATCCGTCGTCACCGGAGATCGAGTAAAAATAATTGGAGACGTGTCGGGCTCACCGGGAACGCTCGCAAGAATAGTGAAAGTTCTTCCTCGAAAAACCATTCTTCGCCGGAGTGGAGATGACTCGGACACTATCGAAAGGGTCATCGTTGCTAACGCTGACCAGCTGTTGATGGTCGTAGCCGCAACGCAACCGGAGCCTCGACTGCGCCTGATTGATCGATACCTCGTCGCTGCTTTGGATGCAGGGCTAAATCCGATTATGTGTGTCACGAAAACGGACCTGGCGTCAGCGGCGAAACTTAATCAGTATGTTGTCCACTCTGACGTCGAAGTTGTCGAGCGCTCGGTGACCAAATCTGCTCGCAGAAAATTGGTAAACCTGCTTGAGAGACACATAACCGTCGCAGTTGGACATTCCGGAGTCGGCAAATCAAGCCTGGTCAATGATTTAGTTCCGAACGCTATGCGAACCGTGGGTGAAGTAAATGAAGTTACGGGGCGCGGAAGGCACACTTCCTCATCCAGCCAGGCTTTTCGGATTCCTGAGGGAGGCTGGGTGATAGACACCCCGGGGGTGCGGAGCTTTGGCCTGGGACACGTCAAGAGAGCAACTATTGTTTCGGGATTCCCAGAGCTACTCGACCTGACCTTGAATTGCCCGAGAGCCTGTCGCCATCTTCCAGACTCAAGCGAGTGTCTCTTGAATGATCCGACAAAGGTAGCAAATCTGACGGAGCGAGAGAGGACACGGGTAACCTCTCTCCAAAGATTGATGACCACTCTTCAGGACGGGAGTCAAGGCTGACCCGGTCGACCATCTCCCATTTCGCTCCGCTACGATTTTACTGATGAATGAATTTCCGATAGTCGACGATCTTGAGTTAGCGCAGCGCGCTCTTGTAGCGGCTGATCTCGTCTCTATGCCCGGTTTTCTCTCAAGAAAATTCAAGACATCGAAGAAAAAAGACAACACCCCAGTTACAGAAATTGACCTGGCTGTCGAAAAAACTGTGCGGTCTGTAATTAGTGATGCGCGACCGAGAGACTCCATCTATGGGGAAGAATTATCTGACAGCTCTTGGCAAACCGAGCCACGGCCCGGAAGGCAGTGGACAATCGATCCGATCGACGGAACAGCAGGCTTTGCTCGAGGAATTCCTGTTTGGGCAACCCTCATTTCGCTAATGCTTGATGGAGTACCCGTGGTGGGGGCAGTCAGCGCACCGGCTATCGGCAAATCTTGGATTGGCGCAAAAGGATTAGGTTCTTGGAGCCGGACTTCGGAAATCAAATCGAAACGCACACTGAGAGTAAGCGGAACACGATCACTGGCAGACGCAGTTATTTCCTACAATAGTGCGGCACAGTGGATCGATAGTGGAAGGCAGGAGGCGCTACTCCAACTCACGACCGAGGCAGGGATGACACGAGCTTTTGGGGACTTCTGGTCGTACATGCTTGTTGCGGAGGGAGCGATTGACATGGCTGGAGAGCCCGATTTGCGACCATACGATATAGCTCCTCTCGTTCCAATAGTTGAGGAAGCAGGTGGTCGATTCTCCTCCCTCGATGGAAACCGCAGTGTTTGGGAGGGCACCGCTCTGGCGACCAATGGGATTCTGCACGACGAAATTATCCAACTAGTTTCGGGAGAGTCCTCGTGATACTGGGAAGAGCATTATTATCTTTTGTTACATTAATTATCCTGACGTCCGGTTGCGTTGATACCGGAACAAGCCCGTCTGAAGACTCCGCAGAGGAAGGGATTGGTCTTTCTGACTTATCCCTCGGAGATTGTCTCAACGACTCGGATTTATCAGCCTACTCAGACATCACTAATATCTTGCGGGTGAGTTGTGAGGAACCTCACGATTCGGAGGTTTTTGCGATTCTTCAGGTTGACGCCCCAAGCTTCCCGGGAGAAGAGGAGATTATCGCCCAGGGCCGACTTAGATGCGCCCAAGCTTTTGCCGACTTCATTGGAGTCCCCTACTCCCAATCCGCGCTTGATTTTCGATTCATTTATCCCACCCTTAGTTCGTGGGCTCAGGGAGACAACTTGCTCCACTGCCTTGCGTTCGATCCAGGTCTTCAAATAACGGGATCCTTAATTCACTCAAAACGTTGATGGCCGGGGATCAGACTGCGAATTAGGGCAATCATCAGAATGGCGCCTGAGCCGGAGCAATAATTTTTTGGCACAATTAGGATAGCTCAGTGCCCAAGTAGACCCCCCAGCGCACCAAATTGTGGAGATGCCGGGAATCGAACCCGGGTCCATAACTTCGAACCAAAGCCTTCTACGGGCGTAGCTTGTGTAAACGCGTTTCTTGG
>MDTG01366687.1_pt1 | contig 13482 bp, 11 predicted proteins | sample 811421 | NCBI WGS metagenome assembly MDTG01 (sample SAMN05326645, study PRJNA326480) | marine metagenome | isolation source: seawater | place: Pacific Ocean: South East | collected 2011 | reverse complement strand
TGGAACGGAGGAATTTAAAAAAGAAAAAGATAAAGAAATAAAAATTCCTTTCATAAAAGAATTATTAAATTTTAAAGGTGTAGAATTGATTTTATTATCAGAGAAATTTCTCTCTGTTAAAAAAACTAGCGAGGTCTCATGGAATGAGCTAAAACCAATGGTGATTTCCCATTTAAATGACTATCTTGAGAAAAATGACGTGCCAATACTTAGTAAAAGCAAAAAAACAGAGGATAATAGCAATATTGATGATGAAACTGTGAATAAAATTATTGAAATTTTAGATACCAAAATAAGACCAGCTGTGGCAAGAGATGGTGGAGATATAAAGTTTGAATCTTTTGAAAATGGAGTTGTTAAAGTAAAACTGCAAGGCAGCTGTTCCGGTTGCCCTAGTTCTTTAATGACTTTAAAGCAAGGAGTTCAAAATCTTTTAAAACATTACGTCAAAGAAGTTAATTCAGTTGAGGCAATACAATGAAAAAGAAGTTAAGTTACAGAGATAAGCTTGTAGAGCTAGCATATATCTATGATGTAAAAGAAATTAAAGATTACGAGAAAAGCAGAAAAAACTTAACCTCTGGTCAACTAGAACTTATCTTAAAAAAAAATAAGATTGTCATCCCTAAAGATTTTAAATCAAACTTTTTAAGAGATAACTTTGTTAAACCTGTAGCAAAGATGAAATCAAATCTAAGGGATTTCAAAGACAATAAGATTAAAGATAAAAATAAAGCTTTAAGAAAATTGGAAAATTTTAAGCATGATACCAATAGAAAAATAGGAAGAGCATTTAAAGATGGTTGGAACAATCTTGGTCAGGTAGGACTAAATTTTCTAAATATTATTCCTAAATTAGGAAAAGTAACTTATGAATTTTTCGCTAATGTATTTACAGATTTATTTCACGGTATTTATAATCAGCAAATAGAACCTCATAAAGCAAAAAAAGTAATTATTGTAATTTCGTTACTTGCAATTTTTACAACAATAACTTTTAGCGGTATAAATTATTTTTCCAATGGAAATATAATAAATAAAATAGAAGTCAAAAAAGAAATCAAAAAACCTGAAAGTAAAAAAGAGGTCAAAAAACCTGAAAGTAAAAAAGAGGTCAAAAAACCAGAAATAAAAAAACAGACTGAAACAACTGAAAAAAAAGAAAAAAAACTGGAGGTTAAAAGAAAAAAAGTTGATGAAGTAATATTACCTAATTTAAATTTAAAAACAGAAACAGTTTTAAATCTATTTAAAGATGTTGAATACGACCTAGGTCAAGTACGATCAAAAAAATTAGTTAAACCTATCTATTTCACACAGTTTCCAAGAGATCTTGATGAATTACAAAGCACTAAGTTAAAAAAAGAGACTTTTATTAAAATAGTTTTGCCCCTCATAGTTGCGGAAAATGAAAGAATATTAGCTGATAGAGAAAAATTAAGAGTTTTATCAGTGAAGAAATTTACTACTGATTTGGAAAAGCAATGGCTAAGACAAAAGCTTTTGGAGTATAAAGTTAAGAAAGGTGATTTAAAACAACTCTTGGAGAGAATGGATATAATACCGACATCTATAGCTTTAGCACAAGCAGCTAAAGAGAGTGGATGGGGGACGTCGAGGTTTGCTTTAGAGGGTAATGCAATTTTCGGTCAATGGACTTGGAGTGGACAAGGCATTGCTCCTTTAGATAGAGAAAGTAATAAAAACCACAAAATTTTAAAATTTCCAATTTTAAGGGCGTCCGTTAAGGCCTACCAGAACAATCTTAATACCCATAAAAGTTATTCGAAATTTAGGCAGAAAAGACTTAGTTTAAGAAATAAAAATAAAAAAATATCGGGCCTTGAACTAACAGAAACTCTCAACAACTACGCCCAAACAGGTTCCGAGTACACAAAAATACTTAATCAAATTATTAGACAAAATAGGCTAACAGATTTCGAACCTGTAAGATTAGTAAATTCTGTCAAAAAGATTGAGCTTAGCTCTTAAACAATTATTTATCACTTAAAACAAATTGTAAACCTAGCCATCTCCAATAACCACTTGGATCTCTTAGAGAACAATTTATTCTGCCTCTCTCTCCAACAAATTTTTCATTAATATTAACTACTAAAGTGAAATCATTTTCAAATCTAATATTTGATTGTCTCCATTTTTCACCTTCATTTGAGTAACAACTTAAATTTTTGAGATTTTTTATGCCATCATAAAATTCTATTTTTACTTTAGGAGGGTTATTTGATTGATTTAGCAATCTTTCTGCAGGGGTAATTTTTTTATATTTAAAGGGCAATGTTTTTGTTATCGAATTAAATCTTTTTATTTCTCCGTATTTTTCATTAATAGGAAATCTAGGCAATTCATAGAGGTCTTTTGTTTCGTCCATAACTCCAGAGTGCTGTCCAAAGGCATATTTAAATCCTAGAGACTTAATAATTTCTTTGAATTCCAAACTATATTCTCCAAATGGATAAGAAAAAAAATCAGAATTTTTTCCTAATTCTTTTTTAAAAATTGACATTGATTTTTTTACATCTTCAATAATTAAGTCTTTTTTTTCATCAACTAAATATTCATGGGTGTGACTGTGATTTCCAATTTCAACAAAATTTTCTTTTTCTATTTCTCTGATTTGATCCCAGTTCATATAATTAAATGCGCCAACTTCTCTTGTGCTGACGAATAAAATGAATGGTACTTTTTTTTCTTTAAGTATAGGCCAAGCATTTTTGTAAAAAGATAAAAATCCATCATCTATGGTCAAAAGGACCTTTCTTTTATTTTTATTGTTTTGTAATTCATCTTCAAAATTTTTTGGATGCACAAAATGAACGTTATTTTTATTTAGAATTTTTAAATGCTCAATAAAATCATTCATTTTTATATTTGTTGAGGGATATTTGTTTTCTTCAAATCTATGGTACATTAGAGATATGATGCCAAAATCTTCAATATTTTGACTTATATCAGATGAATACAAATTGTTTTGAAAAGATAAAATAGTTATAAGTAAACTCATGATAAAAGATTTTTTGATTTTAAATTGCATAGGTAATAACGATAAAATTGCTTTAAGAGTTAATGAAAAATTTTATATTCATGATATTGATCAAAAAATTAATAATAACGATTTATTAGTATCAAACATATTAAATCTGATAAAAAAATACAAAGTAAATTTCGACAACAATTTCTCGATTCTTGTTAATTACGGGCCTGGAAGATTTTCCTCACTAAGAAGTTCAATAGCAGTAGCTAAAGGCATAAAAATATCAAAAAAAATTAGTTTATTCGGATTTAAAAATGAGGATCTTGGTCAATTTTCCCTTGTAAACATTGAACTTTTAATTAAAAAAAAATTATTACAAAAAAATTTGATTAAACCAATATATTTGAGTTAAATTTAAAATTATGAATGCAATCGAGGAAAAATGTCAAAAACAAGGTGTAAGGCTTACAGATCAAAGAAAGACTATAGCTAAAATTTTATCTGAGTCCAAAGAGGTATATGGTTCTAAGGATCACCCAGACGTAGACGAACTTCACAAAAGAGTTTCTGCTTTAGATGATAAGATTAGTATTGCAACAGTTTATAGAACGGTAAAACTCTTTGAGGAAGCAGGAATATTAGTCAAACATGATTTTAAAGCAGGAAAAGCGAGATATGAAATCAATGATGATCATAATCATCTCATTGATATTAATAGTGGAGAAATTGTAGAATTTGTTGATAAAGACATTGAAGAATTGCAAAAAAAAATTGCAAAAAAATTAGGTTACAATCTTGTAGATCATAAACTAGAACTATATGGTTCTAAAATAAAAAAATAATTTGCAAAAAAAAATTTTCATTAAAACACTAGGTTGTCAAATGAATCAATACGATAGTAATCGTATTATTGATTTAACAAAAAAAAATTAATTATAAACCTACAAAAAACTTTAAAGAAGCCGATTGTTACATTCTAAACACTTGTCACATTAGAGAAAAAGCAACAGATAAAGTTTATCACGACATTGGAAGAGTAAAAAAGGAGTTTAGAATAAGATCTAAACCTATTGTTTTAGTGGCTGGATGTGTGGCACAAGCAGAAGGAGATATATTACTAAAAAAAGAAAAATATATAGACGCGGTAGTAGGTCCCCAATCTTACCATCAAATTAATGATATTATTCAAAAAATAGAAAATAAATCAAAAGCAATAAATTTTACAGAATTTGATGTAGTAGAAAAATTTGACACTTTAAATTCTTTAAAAAATTATGATAACAAAATATCTTCCTTTTTAACTATACAAGAAGGGTGCGATAAATTTTGTAAATTTTGTGTAGTTCCTTATACAAGGGGAGCAGAATTTTCCCGGTCTATTAAAGAGTTAATTAAAGAGGCAAAACAACTAGTAACCAATGGAGTTAGAGAAATAAATTTACTTGGACAAAATGTAAATGCTTATAATTTTGAAAAAAAAAAACTTTCAGATTTAATTTTTGAAATTTCCAAAATAAAAGATTTAAAAAGAATAAGATATACTACATCTCATCCCAAAGATTTTAGCGATGATTTAATAGATGCTCATAAAAATTGTGAAAAATTAATGCCATTAGTGCATCTACCTGTTCAAAGTGGATCTAATAAAATTTTAGATGAAATGAATAGAAAACATACAATTAAAGATTATTTAGATGTTATAGAAAAATTAAAAAAAATTAAACCAAATATAAAATTTTCAAGCGATTTTATAATTGGTTATCCAGGTGAAACCCAAGAAGATTTTGAAAAAACTATTAAATTAATGAATTATGTAGAATATATAAATTCTTATTCTTACATCTTCAGCGCTAGACCAGGTACTCCTGCTTTTCAATTACAAAAAGTAAGTCAAGACAAAGCAAAAGAGAGATTGATTCAATTTCAAGATTTAGCAAAAAAAATTAAAAACTCTTATAGAGCAAATTTGATTTACAAAACATCTAAAGTATTATTCGAAAATAGAATTAAGGACGCAAATAAATATTTTGGTAGAGATGAGTATAACAATTCAGTAATCGTTGAAAGTAGCGAAAATTTAAACGGACAAATAAAAAGTGTTAGAATTTTAAGAGGAAATCAAAATACTCTTTACGGTGAAATTATTTCAAATAAAAATCAATCTAATTATGCTGCTTAAATAAATGTCAGAAATAAGTAAACTTGAACAAAATCTTATTATAAAAAAAATTGATAATAACACAGTTAATATATCAATTAATAATAATGAAATGTTAATGGCCATTGTCGGTCAATTTGATAATAATTTAAAAAATTTATCAAAGTTAACAGAAACAGATGTTTATTTCAGAGGTAACTCAATTACATGTAAAGGTGAAAAAGAAAAATTATCTTTATTTTGTGATGCTATAAAATTCTTAATAAATAAATATTTTTTAACGCAAATTATTGAAAAAGAAGATATAGTTTTATCTGTGAAAAAAAATTTAGAGATCGAAGAGTCAAACGTTAAGAGTTTCAAACAATTGATCAAGACTCCAAAAAAATCAGTTATTGCAAGGTCTGAAAAACAATCTGAATATATTAAAGCTTTGAAAGAGAATGATATTGTTATGTCACTTGGCCCAGCAGGAACTGGAAAAAGTTTTTTAGCAGTTTCTGTTGCTATTACTATGCTCATGGAAAAGAAAATAGATAGAGTTATTTTATCAAGGCCAGCAGTAGAGGCAGGCGAAAAATTAGGTTTTTTGCCCGGAGATATGAAAGAAAAAGTCGATCCTTATTTAAGACCTTTGTACGATGCCTTATATGAATTATTCGGAGCAGATAAAATTGATAAAAAAATTGAAACTGGAGAAATAGAGATTGCTCCTTTAGCGTTTATGAGAGGAAGAACTCTTAAAAATTGTTTTGCAATTTTAGATGAAGCTCAGAATGCTACAGAAACACAAATAAAAATGTTTTTAACACGAATTGGAGAAAATTCTAAATTAGTGGTAAATGGTGATCCAAGCCAGGTGGATTTAATAAATAAAACTCACTCTGGATTAATAAAATCCAAATATATTCTTAAACACATTAAAGAAATTAAAGTAATAGAATTTGATCATAATGACGTAGTGAGACATCCTCTTGTCTCGAAAATTATTAGGGCTTATCAAAATAAAAGCGCTGATGATAAAAATTAATGTTATCGCAAACAATAGTCACTGGTATAAGATTATCAAAAACCCAATTAATTATGTTAACAGAAAAGTTATAAAATTAAATTTAAAATACAAAAAATATTCAAAGAGTACCATCTTTTGCACTTTGTTACTTGCCGGAAATAAAGAAATAAAAAAACTTAATAAAAAATTTAGAAAGAAAAATAAAATAACTGATGTTTTATCTTTCCCGTTTCAAAAAAAAAGTGAATTAAAAAAAATATTAAAAGTTGAAAAGGAAATTTATTTAGGTGATATAATTGTGAATTTTAATAAAATCAAAGGTAAAAAAAACTTTCGAGCAGAATTTGATAAGTTATGGATTCATGGTTTGGTTCATTTATTTGGCTATGATCATAAAAAGGAAAAAGATTTTAAGAAAATGAATGAAATTGAAAAAAAATTTATTAAATTTATAAATGATTAAAAAATATTTAAATAATCGTTTTTTAGTATTATATATTACACCCTTTGTGTTAGGTGCTTTATCAATTCTTTCTTTTCATCCATTTAATATAATTTTTCTTAATTTTATAATTATTCCAATCTTCTTTTATTTAATATTTTACATAAATAAAAAATCAAAAGTTACTTATAGAAAAAAACCTTATAAAAAAAACTTTTTTCTTTTTGGTCTATTATTTAGCTTCGGATTTTATCTTGCAGGTATTTCATGGATTACTAATTCATTAACTTTTGACGAGAATTTTAAGATATTAATCCCTTTTGCACTCATATTAATACCTTTAGCCTTAAGTTTATTCTTGGCATTTACAATCTTAATTATCGGCCCTTTTTTAAAATTAGATATTCCATCATTGTTATTATTTTCATTTGCCTTAGCTATTTCAGATTATTTAAGAGCTAAATTATTTACAGGATTTCCATGGAATTTATGGGCATATAGCACACTTGAGGCAAATGAAATTTTACAAATATTAAATATTCTAGGCCTATATTGTTATAATTTATTAATAATAACTGTATTTGTATCTCCAATAATTTTTTTTTTTAAAATAAGTAAAATAAAAAAATTTATTTCACTAATCTTATTATTAATAACCGTTTTTAGCTTTTATATTTTTGGAAACTATAAGATAAATAATAATAATAAGAATTTACAATCTATAAAAGATAGTATTTTTGTTAAAATTATAGCTCCTCATTTTGATTTGGAATATGGTCTTAGTAGCGAAAAAATTGAAGAAAGATTTAAAAAATTAATTAGATTTAGCGATCCAAATAAAGATAAAGAAACATTATTTATTTGGCCAGAGGGTGTGTTTAGTGGATATAGCTATAATGAAATTCTTGAATATAAAAGCCTAATTAAAAAAAGCTTTTCAGATAAACATCGCATTATTTTTGGTGTAAATAAATTAGATCCAATTACAGGCAAATATTATAATAGCATGCTGTTAGTCAATAATGATTTTGAAATAATTCAAATTTATAACAAAAGAAAGCTCGTACCATTTGGAGAGTTTTTACCATTTGAAAATTTTTTGAATAAATTTGGATTAAAAAAAATTACTGAAGGACATGGATCGTTTTTAAAAGGAGAAAAAAATAACAATATTATAAGTAATAATTTAAATATTTTGCCTTTAATCTGTTATGAGGTAATCTTTACAAATTTAATTCAAAAATCAAATGATGAAACAAATTTGATTGTAAATCTTTCTGAGGATGGATGGTTTGGCAATTCAATTGGCCCAGATCAACATTTTGCAAAATCAATTTTTAGGGCTATAGAAAATAATACTTTTTTATTAAGATCGGCAAATCAAGGTGTAAGTGCTATAATAGATAATAAAGGTAATATTATTAAAAAACTAAATCGAAAAGAGGTTGGAAATATTGAATTTGAAGTACCGTTGATAAAATCAAATAAAGTTAAAAATGATTTGATCTTTTTTACACTTTTAATTACATATCTTTTAATTTTTCAATTTTACAATAAAAAAAATGCATAAAAATAAATATTTATTTACAAGCGAGTCAGTTTCCGAAGGCCATCCCGATAAAGTTTGCGATAGAATTTCAGATATGGTTGTTGACTCTTATCTTTCCAAAGACCCAGTTTCACGAGTAGCATGCGAAACCTTAACGACAACAAATAAAGTTGTTTTAGCTGGTGAAATAAGAGGACCAAAAATTGACAAAGAAGAAATAATTTCCAAAGTAAGAAATTGCATTAAAGATATTGGATATGATCAAGAAGGTTTCAGTTGGAAGACTGCTAATATTGAAACATTTTTGCACGAGCAATCAGCTGATATTGCAATGGGTGTAGACTCTAAAGGAAATAAAGACGAGGGAGCAGGCGATCAAGGAATAATGTTTGGGTATGCTTGTAAAGAAACAGAAGAGTTAATGCCAGCTCCAATTTACTACTCACATAAAATCTTAAGATTAATGGCTGAGGATAGAAAAAAAGGAAAATTAAATGGAATTGAACCAGATTCCAAAAGCCAGGTTACAATGTTGTATGAAAATGAAAAACCAGTAAAAGTTACTTCTGTTGTGGTTTCAACTCAGCACGCCAAAGAATTAAATCAAGAAAAAGTTAGAGAAGCAGTTATTCCTTACATAACAAAATCTATACCTGAAAGTTTTTTGACTGAACTTAACTCAAAAGAGATTTACATTAACCCAACTGGCCAGTTTATTATTGGAGGACCAGATGGCGATACTGGTCTTACGGGTCGAAAAATTATAGTCGATACTTATGGAGGAGCAGCTCCTCATGGAGGTGGAGCATTTTCTGGAAAAGATCCAACAAAAGTTGATAGGTCAGCTGCGTACGCTTCCAGATATTTAGCAAAAAATGTTGTTGCCGCTGGAGTTTCTGAAAAATGTCTAATTCAGTTAGCATATGCAATTGGAGTATCAAAGCCTCTCTCTATATTTATCAAATTAGCTAGCGGAGATGAAAACAAAGTAGAAAAAGTGAAACAAATAATTGAAGATAATTTTGATTTATCGCCGAGAGGTATTAGAGAGATGTTAAAACTAAATAACCCAATTTATGAAATTACATCTGCATACGGTCACTTTGGGAGAAAGCCATCTAATAAAGGTGAATTTACGTGGGAAAAGACAGATAAAAGAGATTTATTTAATGTGTAATCTTGAAAAAACCTTATTTTTCTTCTAAATAATATCTAAAATTTAAACTTTCAAAATGGGCACTAGCCCATTTTTTTTTAGGGAAGGTATAATGTTAAATAGAGGATTAGATAAATTAGAACTTTTAAGAATTGTGGAGGCTGTCGCAAACGAAAAATCGATAGATAAAGAACTTGTAATCAGCTCAATGGAGAGTGCTATACAGAAAGCAGCACTCACGAAGTTCGGAAATGATAACAATATTGAGGTAACAATTGATAGAGAAACTGGTGATATTAAAATCCAGAAAGTCTTAGAGATTGTAGAAAACGTTGAGGATTCTGCAAGAGAAGTAACTTTAAAAGATGCTAAAAAAAATAAACCCGAAAATCAAGATTTAAAAATCGGTGAGAAAATTTTTGAAGAATTACCACAAATAGATTTTGGTAGAATTGCAGCTCAAAGTGCGAAGCAAGTTATAAGTAGCAGAGTGCGAGAAGCAGAAAAAAACAGACAGTATGAAGATTTTATCGATAAACAAAGTCAGATTTTAAGCGGTATAATTAAAAGGTTAGAATATGGGAATGTAATTGTAGATCTTGGGAAGGCTGAAGGAGTGATTAAAAAAGATGAATTAATACCTAGAGAGATTTTAAAAACAGGAGATAGAGTCAAAGCTTATTGTTATGAAGTAAGAAAAGAATTGAAAGGTCATCAAATTTTTCTATCTAGAGCACATCCTCAATTTTTAGCAAAACTTTTTTTCCAAGAAGTTCCAGAAATATACGAAGGAACAATTGAAATTAAATCTGTTGCACGTGATCCAGGTAGCAGGGCAAAAATATGTGTTCACTCACAAGACTCATCTATCGATCCGGTTGGAGCATGTGTCGGAATGAGAGGTAGCAGAGTACAAACAATAGTTAATGAATTACACGGAGAAAAAATAGACATAATTAAATGGACTGAGGATCTTCCAACGTTAATATCAGAGTCTTTATCACCAGCAGAGATACAAAGAGTGTTGATAGATCAAGATAACAAAAGAATAGATATAATTTTAACTGAAGAAAATTTAAGCAAAGCTATTGGTAGAAGAGGACAAAATGTAAGACTAGCTTCTAAATTAACAAACTATGAAATAGATATTTTAACCGACAAAGAAGACTCAGAAAGAAGACAAGCAGAATTTAAAGACAGAACTGAAACTCTAATAAAAAATCTTGAGGTTGACGAAACATTAGGACAACTTTTGGTTTCAGAGGGATTTGTCTCTATAGACGAAATTGCTCAGTCTAGTCCAGAGGATATTTCTAAAATTGAAGCAATAGATGAAGAAACAGCAAAAGAACTAATAGCAAGGTCAAAAGAAACTCTGGTGAAAGAAAAAGAAGCGGTATCTTTAAAATTAAAAGAGCTAGGGGTTGAGGAAGGATTGATAAATTTAAAAGGTATGACACAAGGAATGTTAGTAATATTAGGTCAAAAAAATATTAGAAAATTAAGTGATTTTGCAGATCTTTCATCCGATGAATTAATCGGAGGATTCGATGAAATAAAAGGAAAAAAAGTAAGAATTGATGGCTACCTTGAGGAGTTTTCTCTTTCAAGAAAAGAAGCTGATGACTTGATAATGGCTGCTAGAGAGATAGCGTATAAATAATGTTATGGATAAAGATAAAAAAAAAACACTTACAATCTCATCTAATTTAAAGAAAAAAATTGATACATCTTCTATATCCACTTCTGGTAAAAAATCTTTCTCGGTAGAAAAAAAAAAACCTTACAGGGCAGGAAAATCATTCAATAAACAATCTTCATTACCAATAAATCCAAACCCTGAATTAAAGAAAAAAAACTTTGCTAGAAAGTTTATAGAGCAGCAAGCTACAAAAGATTTTATTAAAAAAGATAATAAACCTGCTGGAAAAAGTAAGCTTAAATTAAAGGGACCAGTAGATAAACGAGATTTTAAACTCACAGTTTCAAGAGCATTAAATGTCGAAGAAATAGAAATTAAACAAAGGAGCTTAGCTTCTGTAAAACGTGCAAGACTTAAAGAAAAAAAGAAACCAGATGGTGAAGAAAAAAAAGAATTCAAGAAAGTTATTCGTGAGGTAAAAGTTCCTGAACAAATTACAATTCAGGAGCTATCTAATCGTATGGCCGAAAAGTCAAGTGATATAATTAAGTTTCTATTTAATATGAAGGTAGTTGCGACTATAAATCATAATATTGATAAAGATACTGCGGAGTACATTGTTAAAGAATTTGGACATAAAGCGATTTTAGAAGAGTCACCAGTCGTTGAAACAAATAAGTCACAAGAAAAAATACAGGGGGAAGTAAAAAATAGACCGCCAGTAGTAACGATAATGGGCCATGTTGATCATGGAAAAACATCTCTTCTTGACTCTTTAAGAGATACTAATGTTGTGTCAGGAGAACATGGTGGAATTACACAACATATTGGAGCGTATCAAGTCAAAACTGAGAATAATAAATTAATTACCTTTATTGATACTCCAGGCCATGCTGCATTTACTGAAATGAGAGCCAGAGGTTCAAAAATAACAGACATTGTTGTGCTAGTCGTAGCAGCAGACGATGGGATCAAACCTCAAACTGTTGAGGCAATAAAACATTCAAAAGCTGCAAAAGTACCAATTATCGTTGCAATTAACAAATGTGACTTACCAGAAAAAAATATTAGCAAAATTAAAAATGAAATGATGCAATACGAGCTTATAGCGGAAGATTTAAGTGGAGACACTTTGTTTGTAGAGGTTTCAGCATTGAAGAAAATGAATTTAGACAAACTTAAAGAAAGTATTTTATTACAATCAGAAATTTTAGATTTAAAGGCTTCGTACAGTGATAAAGCTAGAGGAGTAGTTATTGAGTCAAAAATAGATAAAGGAAAAGGCCCCGTATCGACAATATTGATTAGTAATGGAAAATTGAAACGAGGAGATTTTTTTACATGTGGTGACACTTGGGGAAAAATTAGAGCAATGATAAATTATGAGGGCAAAATGGTTAATGAGGCTTTACCGTCTATGCCAGTAGAAATTTTAGGCATGAATAATTCAGCGTATGCTGGAGCAGAATTTATGGTTACAGAAAATGAGGATGAGGCAAAGAAACTTTCGGAATTTAGAAAAAATAATAATGCACAAAATAAAGTAATGGCAAAAGATAAAACAACTTTATTTGACAATGTTGATGATAAAGACGAATTAAACATTATTATTAAATCCGATGTTCAAGGATCAAGTGAAGCCTTAAAGATGGCTATAAATAAAATAGAACATAAAGAGGTTAAAGCAAAAATTATTCTATCTGATATAGGAATGATAAACGAAACAGATGTGTCTCTAGCTCAAGCATCTAACGCTATATTGATTGGCTTTAATGTTAAACCAAATAGAGAAGCAAAGAAATTAGCTGAAGATCAAAAAATTGATATTAAATATTTTAATATAATTTATGAAGCTATTAATTATGTGGAAAAATCTTTATCTGGCCTGCTAGAGCCAGATGTTAAAGAAGTGGTTCTAGGTAGTGCAGAAATTCAAAAAATATTTAAGGTTTCAACAGCTGGAAAAATTGCCGGGTCTAAAGTTATAAGTGGGGAAATTAAGAGCAAATCAAAAGCGAGAATTATTAGAGATGGTGTGGTGGTTTATAGTGGAGAAATTTTATCCCTTTATAGAGAAAAAAATCAAGTTAAGGAAGTAGGCACAGGTTTAGAATGCGGAATTAGCATAAAAGATTTTATAGATTTTAAAGAAAAAGACTTGATTGAGTCTTACATTTCAGAGGAGATACAAAGATCAATATAAAATGATGAGCAATCAATCCACACATAAAACATATAGTCAAAGGCAGCTAAGAGTTGGGGAGCTAGTTAAACAAAATCTAGGCGAACTATTTATCAGAAATGAAGCAAAATTACCCTCTATTAACTCTAAATTAATTACTGTTACTGAAGTAAGAATGACTCCTGATTTAAAAACAGCTAGGGTTTACGTCATACCCTTAGGAGGTATAGATACGAAGGAAACAGTTAGGATCTTGACTGAGAACTCACATCTTGTTAGAAAAGCTTTGTCTAAAAGGCTAGATATTAAGTTTCTTCCTAAACTCACTTTTGTTGAAGATAACTCATTT